>UMDG01009950.1_pt1 | contig 24770 bp, 20 predicted proteins | sample 1964431 | NCBI WGS metagenome assembly UMDG01 (sample SAMEA4835988, study PRJEB28245) | human gut metagenome | biome: gut microbiome; material: fecal sample | place: Denmark | collected 2008 | reverse complement strand
GGCGGGCGTAGACCGAGTAGGTCGGTTCGCCGGACAGCTGCTTGTAGGCCCGCAGATAGCGTTTGAGCCGCTTGACGTCCTTGTCCGAGAGGTACGGCAGGCGGCGGATATCCATATTGTCCGTCAAGTCGTTCAGCTTGACCGCCACGGCCAGCGGATTGCCCTTTATGCGGGCAATATAACGGTCGTAGGACTCCTCCTCGGCGTGGGTCAAACACCGCAGCGCCTCGATGATTTCGGGCGCAAACCCCTCGGCCGCCAGCCACTCCAGCGTCCAGTCGCTGTCCTCAACCACATCGTGCAGCACCCCAACGATCTTCTCTTCGGGGGTTGTGCCCGCGGCCATGACCCGCAGCGGGTGGCCAATATAGTCGTTCCCGGCCTTGTCGCGCTGGCCGCGGTGCGCCTCGGTGGCAATCTCGATGGCTCGTTCCAGGGTACTCATGCTCTACTCGATTTATGGACGTCGTTCGGCGCGTCCTATCCAAGACAAAGATACGAAATTTGCCGACAGCTGGAAAGCGGGACAACCCGCCTGCGGCAATAAACTACAACGATACACACCGCTCACCAGACGCTTTGCCGCAAAAATCGGCGGCCGTTGGCGGTTTTCCGATTTAATTTTCTATTTTTGTAAATATTAATTTTCTTTGATGCACACAGTTAAATTTGCGCTAAAATGCGAACCTGCACGTCTTATACAGCGAAAATTATACAACGATTAAAAATAGGATAAACACCGACATCTACAACTGCTTGCATGAATGTTTTGCTACGCATTTACAGTAAATAAATGACCTAATAAAAAAGTAATGCCATGATTCTATTTATTGATTTGGATGGGACCTTAATCCATACCGAAGAAACCAAATATAAAGGAATAAAAGATGGCGAACAGGACTTCGTCCCGGCAGAGATTCCTACTTTTGATGGTGCGGTGGATTTTATACAAGCCCTTAAAAGAGATGGTCATAGAATAATTATTTTATCAGACTCTCACCCTCGATATGTTCCTAAAATTGTGGATCATTATTTTCAGGTTGAATATTTATGTTTAGCAGATAAGCCTAACATCGCCAAAACTTTGACTCTAATACAAGCAGACGAAGAACTTCATAATACATATACATCCGCGAAAGAGCAAATGATGCTAATTGGTGATAGTATTTTGGATATTCAATTAGGAAGAAAATTAAAAATTTCCACTGCGTACATTCAACTGTATTCCGGTGGACAATATTCTGACGAGGATGGAATTGGCGATACTAGAGCAGCAATAAAGTACGGACCAACATACATTGCTAACAACTACGAGGAATTACTCAATATCATAACCTATCCCAAAAGCAATCTTTTATCACTAGAGGCAGTTTGTCACGGAGTCAAGACAAATAAGGCTGTTAAATTTTGGGATTATAAAGATAGAACACATCAACGGATTGTTGCTATACGATGTTTAGCCAGGCAAGAAAATGGATCAAGTGATATGTACTCTCGTGCTGATCTATATTATCAGATCGACAATCTGCAAAGACGATTAGCAGATCTCAGGAAGATGGCTAAAGGAGTTGAAAACTACCTCGAGAATTTATTGTCAAAAAATAAATTTGCGTGGGATTATATAACATATGTTTCCGATAAATCTTCAACCATTCCTCATAATAAGCTAAAAGAAATTTTTGATCAAATCGAGACCTGTTTACCTAAAATAAAACTTTTAGAATGGAATGATGGAATAACAACCTCTTTACGTAATGAAAAAGATTATCAAGCCCGGCAATCATTTATTCGCTCAAATTTGCATGTTATAGAGAATCCGGGCATCGTATTAGAACGTAAAAATATCATTATCATTGATGATCAATTAACCACTGGAGCAACAGCATTTGAAATACGAAAAAAGCTTGAAGAAAAGAATGTTGGAAATATTTTAATTATAACATTATTTTATATGACACTTCAAGTGCTTGACGATAAACTGTGCCCTAAATGCGGGAAGCCATTAGTTATAAAAGTTAATCGAAGAAAAGGAACTAAATTCTATTCTTGCATGCCACCGCAGTACGGAGGAAATGGATGCGGTTATATAGAAAATATCTGAGCTATGCTACGAACATTATTGGCTATTTCCAGAATTCCTGGAATTGCGGATGCTTTTATCCGTAAAAATATAGATGCCTTTTCATTTGCGAATCCTGAGCTTACTCGTACATATATATCGGCTTTAAGCCCAAAGATTACGCCATCTTTAATAGAAGAACATTTACCATGGGCTGATTCTGTTATATCAAAATGTGAAAAATTAGGAATCACTATCATCCCAATATACGACAACCGCTATCCTGCCAAACTAAAAGCAATGGGTAATCCTCCCGCTGTTTTATATCTGAAAGGGAATCTAGATTTACTGAAAAAAGTTGTTATTGCAGTAATTGGCACTAGACACTCATCAGTACTGGGAAACACGATTGCAAATAGAGTCGGGACATATTTCTCAAAAGAACACGTTCTGTGCAACGGCCTCGCAGACGGCATTGACAAGTATTCTATTGTATGCGGGAATGGGGTGTACCCTAATGTAATAGGTGTTTTATCTAGCGGTTTGAATTATAAATATTCAGCCTCCTCTATCACAGCATCACTAGCGGATAAAACTTTAAACTGCGGAGGATTACTTATTTCAGAGGTAGAACCTGATCAGAAAGAGAATCAGTATTCGGGTAGTAGATCTAGTCGAATACAAGCCGGACTATCATCTGGTTTAATACTTGTACAAAGTTCCATAAGTGGAGGATCAAAATACACGTTAAAAGCTATATCAAGACTCAATCGTGTTATTGGCGTAATAGCATACAATAACAATACTGAATACGAATATGACATATCTTTCTCAGGGAATAGGTTGCTCGAGAGAGAAGGCATGGCAGGGCTTGCCAAAATGTGCGAAATAAAGAATCAGAAGACCTTAATGGTTAAAAATCTGATAAAAATTAGTTCTGTTCTCGATTACGAACGATTTATTCAATCCTTATCTAATTATTAGATTAAATAGGGATTGTCTCAAACACAATTGAAAAAGATTTGCAACCCTCTTTCCTCTTCCAGAAAGAAAACTGTTTCATCGAATCTGCTTTACGGCAAACATAATGCGTTGGCAAGACCTAAAACGGAAACTCTGCCGCAAAAATCGGCGGCCGTTGGCGGTTTTCCGATTTAATTTCCTATTTTTGTAAATGGTTCCGTGCCGATCCGCGGAGCCGGACATTTTATACGAACGTTTAGTTACGTTTTCTTTCGCATTCAAACTTCGCAACTTTGATCTCTCGAAAGAAATGTAGCCGGGCGCTCCGTAAACGTATGTATTGCATCCGTGTGCTATTGGCGCATTATGTGCAATACACGTTTCGCGTGGGCTGTCCGTGTTGCTTATTTCGAGAGGGGCAGCGAAGGCCTGAATGCGTGGTAAGTCAATGCGGCAACCCACGTTTTTTTATGGCTTTCGATTACGATTACACCGGAAACCCCACTCTGCTCGACCGCCAGAAGGTCGCCTTCTTCGCCTCGCGCGTCGTCTCGCCCACCGTCGAGGAACAGGCCTTGCGCTGGGCCGAGGCGTGTTGCGCAACCGACCGTGTCGTAATCAGCGGTTTCCAGTCGCCGCTCGAAAAATCCGTCTTTGAACTTCTGTTGCAAGCCCGCCACCCGGTGATCTGGGCCCTGGGGCGCGCCCTCTACAGCCGCTACCCTCCCGCCGTCGAAGAGGCCCTGGCCGAGCAGCGCATCCTGATCTTTGCCGTCCGCAACGCCCGCCGGACCGGTTGGCAGACCGCCCAAACCCGCAACTACACCATCGCCACGATGGCCGAGGAGAGTGTCTACGCCCTCCGCTCGGACGGCCGTCCCAGCTCGCTCGATGTCCTCTGCGGGCTGGAGTTGGGGCGTAAACCGGTGCGTTGTTTTTGATGGGGTCTGACGGCTATCGTCTGCCGATCGTGACGACGTTCTGGTTGACTGAGCAGCGGATCGGTGCAATATTCTCCAATTCGTCAAGCAGCTCCCGCAGTGGAAGATTGGGGGTCTGAAGGCTGGAGGTGCAGGCCGATCTCTCGTACGACACCTATGCCGAACGTGATTCGCTCATCATTCCCGACAATTACAACCGCTGGCAGCTGCGTTTTCAGATTGAGTTGGGATTATAATTTTCTCTTCAATATTTTTTTAGTCGTTGTCTCTTTTTTCATGGTCTTGCCAAACCTTTCATTGAAGGCGTTTGCCGAGTACCTTTTCCCGAGTCGGTAACCATTGAGCACACAGCGATTCTCGTGATCGATGAATGTGACGCCGGTGATTCGGTTTTGATCATTTCGGCGCAGGAATAAATCAATGTGATGGGTTTTCAGACGTTTGCACAACTCCTCTTCGGATGGCGCCGCAATCAGTGCCTCATCCACATGATGTAATATCATTTTATGAAGATTGGCAGACTTGATCTTCTCCGGGGAGCTTGCCAGAATGGTCTCGACCTTTTTCAAGGAGGCGTCATCTCCCAGACTGGATGCTTTCAGCGGCGTTACGGGTGCTTTTTCCCCATTCTCATCCAGCACGGTATATACCAAACCGTGGTATGGCCTTCCTGCACGTGATCCTTGCAGCTCTTCTACACCGATACGGTACAGGGCGAGTAGCGCTCTCAATTCACCCATGGTCTGAAACCGATACATGGCGAGTGCCGGTTTAACCACGGCGGCGATCTGATTCTTCAGGTCGCCTCTGTGGTAATCTACGGGTTTGAGTTGCCATAGAGTAACTTGTTTTTGTTTTTTCGCCGGATGAAGGTGGTATTTCTTCTCCAACTCCTCGGTCACGGCAACGCTTCGTCTGTTGCGATGGCTGTCATTGATCTTGCGCCCGGTTATATCGACCTGTGTTGTAACAATATGGATGTGAGCCCTTTCGATGTCGGTGTGTTTATAGATGATATAGGGTTGGTTTCCCCAACCCATTCCGTCCAGGTATTCTTCGGCCATCGTGATCAGTAGTTCGTCGTCAATCTCATCCTTGGGGTCCGGATTCAGGGAGATATGTACTATGGGCTTTTCAGTCCTGATGCATTCTGGCATCGAGTTGTGAAACTCTTCGGCCATCTTCGAGACATTGTATTTCCCGTCAGGATCTTCAAATATCAGTCTTGTCGACAATACGGAAGCCTTTCCCTTGTTGACTTTCAACTGATTGTAATTCAGAATGCCATACGCACTCTTTCCGGTAGTTATGTTAGCTATCATTTTGTCTTAATTTTTGAACTGTGGCAAAAATCTTCTCACTGACAGCAATCAAATTGCGTGTTTCATTTTCCAGTTTATAGAGCATCGCGAGAGCTTTCTTCTGCGAGAAATGGATGTACAGCATCTTTACAACCTGATTGTAATTGACTCCGATTTTACGGTATAGAGCATGGTGGGAGGATAGAATGGTTGCAATCTCAGTCACGCCTCGATCCATTTTAATGACGCGAAATGCTTTGTCAAAGACCTGTCCCTTGATGAAACGAGCCATTGAATGCATACCGGATTTTTCGAACATGGTCAGGAAACGGGCGTATTCTTCGTCCGTAAATCGGACCATGACGCATTTCTTTGCCGGATCAGCTTTGGGAGGCCTACCCGGTTTTCCTTGTTTGCTGCGAGAAAGAAGGTCTTCCATAGTATCCATTTTTGCATGGAGGAGACGAAGCTCCTCTGTGTTTAATGTAGACCGATATCCAGCAGACGACAATGCTATTATTTTGTCCTTCCGACTGTCCGGAGGGAGAGATCCGATCTCGGTCTGTTTCATAAGGCAAAGTTACCGAGAGGAATCATTGGTTGTATAAGGGTACGCGACGCCAACCACTGCCACACCGACGCCAACCACTGCCACGGACAGAATATAGCAGGTAGCTGGGGCAGGAATATTCATGGATTGAGTGTTAAAGACCTGCCCGAGAGGAAAAGTTTCTTTCTGGGTAGTCCATGTCTCTGCAATTACTCTAAAAATAAACTCGATAAATGGTGTGCAACCTTCTTTTCCTCCACTGACAGCAATTGTTTGGTCATATTTGGGCGTGCCCATAAGCAAGTCTTCCAGCGCTTTTTGTGCACAAAAGAGTGGTCCTTAATCGCCGCAAATCATGGTAATAATTGACAGAGTTTTCTATGGAATTGAGCGCGGGAGAAGGCCATTGGGACGGCTAATTCCATTGTTTTAAGTTGCTTATGTGTATGAAGAGAGGGTTGTGTCACGGCCTCGATTTGAGATGGAACAAGCCACTGAATGTCCGTCATATCTCGTGATTACAGTCAGGAAACCGGTGTGATTTTCATCCGAGAATCGAAACATAATATCCCCATTTGTCGGAGCAGCCTTTGAAAGTCTGCTCCTTTTCTTTTGCCCGTAGGACGCAATTATGCCTTCCAAGGTCCCCATTTTTGAACGAAGGGTGCCGGAAACCCTTCGGCGGTTAAAATCCGGTCTCGGCACATGGGGTGTCCTGTAAAAAACGACGACTTCGGAGGAGTTTTCCACCCCCTTGCGGGCAAGCTGTTTTCTGTTACGAAATCTATTTCGCGTAACGGAAAACACAGCTTGCCGGGGCAAAACATATAATGTTTCTGACCCCCAAAAACGGGTCGAATATCACGTCCCGTTCCCACTTGTTCGCCGGCCAATCTGAAGAGGCGAACCGCCAGTTCCCGAAGCCGACATCGGGAACAAAACCAATCAAAAAAGGAAGGCCTGCAGGGCGTCTTCTTCAAAAAGGCCGACTGACTGATTGACGTCAGTACTGACTGAAGTCACGGTTTTGCTGTTTCGCTGTTGTGTTGACACACTGTTTTGTTGTTTTACTGACGTACTGTTTTGCAGGCTCTCTGTTTTGTTGTTTTGCGGACATATTGATTTGCGGATACCAGTTGGATACATAGGGCAGGAGCGACAACAAGGCTTCGGCCGTTGTCCACATTCTTGCATCGGGGAGGGTTGGGCGCCACGTCTATGGCGGAAGCCAGATAAATATACGATAGGAACCGTAGAAATAGGCCGTACGTCTCAAAAACCACCGCGAAGCATAACTTATACCGCCAAGCTCCATCATAGCTCAAGCGCGAGAAAAATGGGCAACAAATTGATCTTGGGCGGCAGCGGGGATCGAGGACGGTGGACGAAAGATGGGCCGGGGAACGGGAGACACGACACCCAGCCGAAGCATGGTTTTTCTCCTTTCCATCGGTAGCATCTTCAAAAGCGGGCCGGAGCGAATACGACAACCTTTTCCGCGGGGAAAGGGCTCCACCGAAAGAGGCCTTTCGCTGCGGAAACCCCGCCGGGGCCTGAGGTTGGCATTTCGCGTCGGGCTCTTACCTTGCTGCCGGATGAAAAGGAGCTGAACCCACAATCGTCCGTTGTCGTTTCACTCGCCATAAAGTATTCCCAGTATGTATCGCCGACATCACATAAATTCAACATTCCGGACGATTTCTGGAAATAATGGACGCTAAACAAGCAGAAAATGGTTTTCTTCAGCCCAAACAATAGGAAAGAGGTTTACCAGTAGAAAAATAGAAGGAGTACAAGCAGAATATCAACACATATTCTTGATTTTTTGCTATCTTTATTAGTTCTTCTTCCGACAGGGCGAACAGTCGATTAAATATGTTAACTTTGTGACAACATACGGACAATTTGATGAAAAAAAACAAAACATATACATTCATAGATCTGTTTGCCGGAGCAGGAGGTCTTTCAGAAGGCTTCATCAGAGCCGGATATACGCCGATTGCGCATATCGAAATGAACAAGGACGCCTGCAACACACTGAAAACACGATCGGCATTCCATTATCTTCAGAAAAACGGAATGCTGGCGATCTATGAAGATTACCTCAAACACAAGGAAGAGGGGACCGACGGGAGCACACTCTGGAACCAGGTTCCAAAAAGCGTGACCAACACCACGATTTGTGCGACGATTGGAGAGAATACGATTGATGATATTTTCAGAAACGTGGACGATCTCAAAGGCAAGCGCAAGGTGGATATCATCATCGGAGGCCCTCCCTGTCAGGCCTATTCCGTCGCCGGCAGAGCACGTATGGGCAAGGAGGTCGAGAAGGATCCTCGAAACGAACTGTACAAATATTACGTACGGTTTATCAAGCACTATGATCCCGAAATGTTCGTATTCGAAAACGTATTGGGTCTGTTGACAGCCAAACGGGGAGAGCCCTTCGCGGATCTCAAACGGCTGGTTGACGAGCTCGACTATGACATGGACTGCAAGGTTCAGGTTGCCTCCCAACATGGAGTTCTGCAAAATCGACAGAGAGTCATTATCGTAGGCTGGAAACGAGCCGTAAAAGGATCGAAAAGCCCGTACCATTATCCGGAACTGCCCGTGGAAGAGTGCCCCTATCAGGTACTGAGAGATCTGTTCTCGGATCTGCCCGAGCGAAAGGCAGGTGAAGGGAAATTCTGCGAAGCCGTTTCTTACGTCAAGCCCTTGTCCAAAATGCCGTATCTTGACCGGTCCGGAATACGTGGCGAACTTGATTTTACAACTCAGCATGTAGCCAGACCAACCAACGAGAACGATCGAAAAATATACAAGATAGCCGTCGAGAGGTGGTTGAATGAGCACCACCGACTGAACTATGCACAATTGCCGGCCGAACTGCAGACTCATCGAAACAAGGAGACCTTTCTCAACCGTTTCAATGTCGTCGATCCTTACGGGTGCAGTCACACTGTAGTTGCACACATTGCCATGGACGGTCATTACTATATCTATCCGACATTAAATCCGACATTGGAAACGGTTCGCTCCATTACGGTTCGGGAGGCTGCCCGTCTCCAGTCCTTTCCGGACGATTACTATTTCGAAGGAAGCCGAACATCCGCCTTCAAACAAATTGGCAATGCCGTACCGGTCGTACTTGCCCAAAGAATTGCCGAAGCAATCAAGAAAATGTTATGACAACCATTCAATATCAATATTTTCCTAAAAATCAATTACTGCCGGAAATATTACGGCAAGTTGTTGATATATTTATTGCTCAAGAGCATCTTATCTCGTCCCAAACACATCTTCTCCACAGCAATGATGTCCTGCATATCTTGTCCGAACCTCTCATGGCATTGGGCTTTAAGGTCGAAGTAAGTAAACGTCTGGAAGATAAAATACGCATTCCCGTCTTGTTTGGTCGGAATGGAGAAATGGAAAAATACTTTGAGGCCGATTGTTATCATCCGATCAATAACATCGTCATGGAAATTGAAGCCGGACGAGCCGTTGTCAATTACCAATTTTTGAAAGACATCTTTCAAGCATGTGTAATGCATGATATAGAACAACTCGTTATTGCTGTTCGAAATGATTACAGAGGTCATGATGATTTTGAAACAGTTATCAATTTTCTGGACACATTATATACATCCAATCGATTGAATCTCCCATTAAAGGGAATTCTGATAATAGGATACTAAATTGATTTAAACCATGAATATCGAGTTTGACAATATTAAAACCGCATCAGCCATTCCGGGGGCCGCAGCGATGATCGAAACATTTCGAGCCATCGGCTACAGTCTGGAAACGGCTGTTGCCGATATTGTGGACAACTCGATATCGGCATCGGCCAAAAACGTATGGATCAACCGGATCTGGAAAGGAGGAGATTCCATTGTAACAATCAGGGACGATGGACACGGCATGTCCGGAGACGAGATTATTCAGGCCATGCGGCCCGGAGCACAGAATCCGCAGGAAGAACGGTCGGCAACGGACCTGGGACGTTTCGGTCTCGGCCTGAAAACCGCCTCCTTTTCACAATGCCGGACACTGTCCGTCATGAGCAAAACCCGGGGACAGTCTCCCGAATTCTGGACATGGAGTCTGGACCACGTTGCTCAATGCGACAGATGGGAACTGGTCCATTGGCTTCCGGACGGTTTCGAGCATGAACTGGACGACCTCACGTCCGGTACCGTCGTTATCTGGACGGATCCGGACCGGATTATACCGGCCACGACAAAAGCCGAGAACGAGAATGCCAAACGGAAGTTTTCGGAGGCATTCGACAAGGTCAAAAAGCATCTTTCAATGACCTTTCACCGGTTCCTTGAGGCCAATTCCGTAACAATACATTGGTGCGGGCATGAAATTGAGCCTTGGGATCCTTTCTGCCAGAAAGAAAGCAAGGTACAAGCCATGCCGTCCGAACAGATCGGAGAGCAGGTAACCGTCAAAGGATATATCCTGCCCCACAAGAACAACTTCTCTTCGGAGGCCGCATACAGACAGGCCGAGGGAATCTTCGGATTTTCCGCCCATCAGGGATTCTATGTCTATCGCGGAGACCGCCTGCTGCTGGCTGGAGACTGGCTGGGACTGTTTCGCAAGGAAGAGGCCTACAAACTGGTCCGAATACAGATCAATCTGCCCAACAGCGTGGATTCCGACTGGCAGATAGACATCAGAAAAGCCAAGGCGGCGCCCCCCGTCGGATGCAGACAACAGCTTGAATCCTATGCCAGACAGGCCTGCAACAAAGGGTCCGAGGTTTACAGACACCGCGGGCGAATTCTCAGACAACGGGCCGGACAGGATTTTCAGAGCCTTTGGCTGGAAAAGAAAAAGGACAACAAATGGTCTTTCGTCGTCAACCGGGAACATGCGCTTGTCCGCAACATACGGGAACTCGCCAAAGAAAATCCGGACCAGGCCATTGACATGCTGCTGAAATTCGTGGAGGAATCCATCCCTTCCAAAACCATCTATGTACGGGAAGCCAACGATGACGACAGCCAGAAACAACCCTACTCGGACATGAATCTCGAACTGCTCCGCACAATGATACGGCGAATTTACGAAGGACAACTCGCCCAGGGACTGACTCCGGAACAGTCGAGGCTGGCCCTGAAACAAATGGAACCATTCAACGAATACGAAGACCTGATAGACGAACTGCAATGAATGAACTGAACGAAAAGGCAATCAACATGTGCCAGGCCCTGATCGGATTCAAGCCCGGTGTCAGCGACGAAGAAATAGACACGGCGATTTCCACGGTCACCAGCTTGCCCATGTTTGCCGGGCTGGACAAGATCGAGCTGAAGAAAAGCCTGTTGGCCATCTATAACGTAAAGGTGGATACCTACCAGATTCTGGAAGGACGTGACGCCCGTATTCCCTGGCTGAAGGAGTTCAAGGCGGAACGCCGTTCCGAATGGCAGTTCTGGACCCGATACAAGAAATATCTGGCCGAACAAAAACATTTTGCTCCAGAGGTCATCTCCCAGCTGGACGATCTGACCGACCGTATTCTGGACAAGCTGTTCAATCCGCAGCGCAATGATATCGTCATCAACAAGAAAGGGCTTGTCGTCGGTCAGGTACAGTCCGGCAAGACGGCCAACTATACGGGACTGATCTGCAAGGCTGCCGATGCCGGATTCAACCTGATTATCATTCTGGCCGGCATACACAACAACCTGAGGAGTCAGACACAGAACCGCATTGACGAAGGTTTTCTGGGATTCGATACGCAGAATACCAGAGCATACGACATGAACCGGACCATTCGAATCGGCGTGGGTCTGATTCCCGGTTTTGACAAGGCCATTGCAAATTCCTATACGACAAGCACCGAACACGGTGATTTCACCAGTCGGGCGGCAAATACGGCCGGATTCAACTTCAACAATCCGCAGCCGATCATTCTCGTCATCAAGAAGAACGCATCCGTACTCAAACGACTCTTCAGCTGGCTGCAAACACAGTCCAGCCACGGAGCCATAACCAACAAGGCCCTGCTGCTTGTTGACGACGAAGCGGACAACGCCTCCATAAATACCAGTCGAGACGGCGATGATCCGACCGCCATAAACAAAAACATATGCAAGATCATCAAGCTGTTCAACCGATCCGCCTACGTCGGTTACACGGCCACACCGTTTGCCAACATCTTCATACCACTCGACAAGGACGACCTTTTCCCGAAGGACTTTATCATCAACCTCCCGGCTCCGGACAACTACATCGGTCCCGAGAAGGTCTTCGGGACTTCGGCAGAACCCGACGGGAACGAAGATCTTCTGCCCATTGTCTTCCCGGTTACGGACAGCGATGCGTTCGTTCCCGCCAGACACAGGAGAGACGACCCGAAACCGACCGTGGATGATATTCCGGAGTCGTTGAGAACCGCCATCAAGTGCTTCATCGTTACATGCGCCATACGCATTGCCCGCGGCCAGGAAAACAAGCACAACTCCATGCTGATTCACGTGTCGCGTTTTCAGGCGTGGCAGAATCACCTCAAGGAGATCATCGATCGCCTGTTCAAATACTACAGGAGCGAAATCGAGGCAAACGATTCGACCATGCTGGAAGAATTCCGCCGGATTTTCGAGGAAGATACCCCGACCTACCGTTCGTATTGTACCATTACGCGGGAAATCATGAATTTCCCCGTGCTGTCCCGGGTCGACAACCAGATGAGGCTTCATACGTGGAAAGAGATTAAACCACTGCTGTATCGAGCGGTACAGAAGATTGAAGTCAAGTCCATCAACGGAACATCCGGAGACAGCCTGACCTATTACGAGAACGAAAGGAACGGCATATCGGTCATTGCCATCGGAGGAGACAAGCTGTCTCGAGGGCTTACGCTCGAGGGACTGTCCGTAAGCTACTTCCTGCGCGCATCAAAGATGTACGACACACTGATGCAGATGGGACGATGGTTCGGCTATCGCCCCGGCTATGTGGATCTTTGCCGGCTCTTCACCAGCAACGAGCTGAACGAATGGTACCGCCACATAACGCTTGCCAGCGACGAGCTCCGGGAAGAGTTCAGATACCTGGCGGAATCCGGAGGAACGCCGGAAAACTATGCCCTGAAGGTTCGTACGCATCCCGGACAGCTGCAGATCACGTCCGTATCCAAAATGCGCCACACGAAAAACATTCAGGTTTCGTGGGCCGGTCGTCTGGTAGAGACCTACCAGCTGCTCCGGGATCCGGTCTCCAAACGGAACAATCTGAAGGCAACAGACAGTCTGCTTTCGGAGCTCGGTACTCCCGTCATGATCAAGAGCGACTGTCTGTGGACCGGCATATCTTCCGACACCGTCTGCGACTACCTGTCCCGGTTCCAGCTGCCCGGATCACTGACCAAGGTCAACCTTGACCTCATATGCAACTATGTCCGGGATCTGAATGAAGTCGGAGAACTCGTTTCCTGGGACATTGCGCTGATGAGCAAGAGTATCGACAAGGACACATGCGTTCACACCTTCTCGAACGGCGTACGGGTCGGTTGCTTCGTCCGACAGCAGGCGGAAGATGCACAAAATGCCGGGACATACTATATTCGCAAGAACCACATCGTCGGCAATCCGACCGACGAATTCATCGACCTTCCCGCCGACATGCTGTCGAAGGCTCTAGACGAGACGAAAAAACGAAAATCTCAGGCCGGGGAAGAGTGGAAACACAAATACCCGTCACCTCAGATCGTCAGACAGGAATTCCGGTCCAAACAGACTCCCCTGCTCATGATTTACCCGTTGAATCCGGAGTCTTCCAACATGCCTGGTGTAAAGGACGCGGTCACCTATACGAAAGACGATGAACCGTTCATCGGATTCGCCATCGCATTCCCGCACAGCGATACCGACAAAGCCGTCACCTATGTCGTCAATCAGGTGGCAGACTTTGCGGTTACGGAAGAGGACTTCGACAGCACCAACGACAACACCTATGATGAACAGTAATTCAATAACCGACATATGGAACAATCTGGCCTCGGCAAAGGAAGTCGGATTCACCAAACGCAGGATTCCGGTTGAGTCTCCCTTGTACGTATACGGGACATACCGATATCCGGACAACTTGTACGGCATCGCTTTCTCACATGACAGCAGCCGGAACATTCCGGCAGACCGGTTCAAAAGTCTGAAGGAACTTGAGATCCAGCAAATGCCGGATACGAGTTTCGAGCACAGAAATCTACTGCAGATTCAGCTGCGTCACACGGACTGCCTCGGTGTATTTGCCACATTGTGCACGGACCTGACGGAGGCCGTAACCCGGACATCTACCGAAGAGGCCGCCATCCGCGTCGTACTGAATCAGCTCGAGATGTGGAGAACCCTTTTTGACCGTGGTCTTGCGGCAGGGCTCACCCCGTCCGAACAGCAGGGACTGTATGGCGAACTTCATCTGCTGGCCCGCATGCTGCGCCGAAACACCGGGTCCAAAGCGGCAATCATCGGCTATTGGGTCGGTTGCGACAAGGCCATGAGAGACTTCCAGGGCAGGGACTGGGCCATTGAGGTAAAGACTACGTCAACCAACAGTTCGGACCGTCTTACGATAAACGGCGAGCGTCAGCTGGACGATTCCCTGCTCGACAGGCTGTTTCTGTATCACCTTTCCGTGGAGGGATCCCGAAAAAACGGGCAGACCCTGAACCGGGAAGTCGAGGATCTGCGAAAAATGCTGTCGGACGACGCTTTCATCCTTCGTCAGTTCAACACCTGTCTGACCCATGCGGGATATTTCGACGAACATGCACCGCTCTACCAGGATCGCTGCTACAAAGACCGCGGGGGACAGGCCTATCGCATATCGGGGGACTTCCCCCGTATCGTGGAACAGGACCTGCGCAACGGTGTCTCCAATGTTACATATGTCATCAACACGTCCGCCTGCGAAGGATACCAGGTAAGCGACACGGAACTCTTCAAACAGACAATCGACCATGAAGGAGATTGACAAATTCTATCAGTCCCTGATGCAGGACGTTGTCGCCATGCAGTCGGGTGACGAGGACGGCAACACCCAGGAACAGATATTTACCCGGATCTGTCTGGACATGCTGTCCGATGCAGCCGAAACGGAAAACGTATCGGTTGCCTACGATGAACGAGATCTGAAGAAAAAGGGACAGCACAAGATCAACGGATACGCGATTTCGGACAACTACGAAACCGTGGATCTGTTCATCACCCTTTATGCCAACACCACGGAGATCCGTACGATTTCCAAGAGCGAGGTTGATACGGCTTCAAGGATGATTACGAACTTTTTCCGCCGGGCCGTATACAACGACTACGTCAACGAGATTGCCGAGTCCTCCGAGATCTTCGAATTCGCCAATACGCTGGCCAACTACGCCGAATTGCGCAACAATCTGATTCGCGTAAACGCCTTCATCCTGACAAACGGCACATACAAGGGCGAACTGCCGGCCAGTCAAACCATCTGCGGATACAACATCTACTACAAGGTCATAGACATCGAGTACCTGTACAAGATCTCCGAACAGGCCGGAGTCCCCATCGAACTGGATTTCGAAGACCTGAACGGTCTCCGGTACGACATACCCTGCCTTGCCGCCAACCTGAACAATCCCGAATACGAAGCCTATGTAGCCATAATCCCGGGAGAATGTCTTGCCCAGTTGTATGACTGCTACGGAGCCAGACTGCTGGAACAGAACGTACGGTCGTTTCTTCAGTTTACCGGAAAGATCAACAAGGGCATACGGGAAACCATCAAGAACGAACCGCACATGTTCCTGGCCTACAACAACGGCATTGCGGCAACCGCCGACCACGTCGAGCTGGATGAAACGGGGCACTTTATCAGACATATCAGCAATCTCCAGATTGTGAACGGAGGACAAACGACCGCCTCCATCTTTTACACGAAGAAAAAGGACAAGGCGGATATCTCCAGCATTCTGGTTCAGGTGAAGCTGTCCGTCATCAAGGTCAAGGATCAATACGCGGACATAGTTTCACGAATATCACGTTATGCCAATACCCAGAACAAGGTCAACGATGCCGACTTTTCGGCCAATAATCCGGCCCTTGTAGAAATCGAGCGAATTTCGAGATACGTATTTGCCCCGGCGACTCCGACCAACAACCTGCAAACGGCCTGGTTCTTTGAACGTGCTCGCGGACAATACAAGACCCTGCGGGCCAAGGAAGGATTCACGAAATCGCGTCAAAAGGCCTTTGATCTGAAATATCCCAAGAAACAGGTCGTCACGAAAGTGGAACTTGCCAAATATGTCAATGCCTGGCAGGTAAAATACATCACGAAGAACAATCTTCAGGTACTGGCCATTGGGCCACATATCGTTGTTAGAGGCAATGAAAAAAACTACGCCCAGTTTATCAAGTACAACCTTCCCGATATCAAGCATATCGATGCAGCATGGTTTGAAGACGCCATCGCCAAGGCCATCTTGTTCAAGGCTGCCGACAAACGATACGGTACAAAACTGTCAGGAGATCATATTGGAGAATTGAAACAGGTTGTCGTTCCATATACGCTGTCTCTTCTGAACATCATTACAAACCGCAAACTGGATTTATATCGAATCTGGAAAAACCAATCGATCTCTCCGGCCTTGTCCGACTTCATCTACGACCTGATGAAACAAGTCAACGATTTCATTCTGAGAAAATCTCCCATTTCACATTATATCGAATGGGCAAAGAAGGCAGAATGCTGGTTTGCGGTCGAGTCCAACAAATGGGACTACAATCTTGATGAAATTCGTCAGGACTTCATTGATGAAAAGAATCCACCCAAACGCAACCATAAAAATGATGTTGAAGACGAAGAGTCGGACAAACGACATAAGGAAGGCATCATACGGGCCATTCCATTCTCCCTCTGGAAGAAGATAGAGACATGGGGCCGTGATACGGAAATGCTGCAACCCACCCTGACCTCCCTAGCCAGCGATATTGCATACAAGATCAAGAACAACCGCAAACTGAACGACAGCGATATCTCCAGAGGCTATCTGATTTACGAGAATGTCTGGCAACACAACCCGGAACTGCTTGAGGAAGCCGACAGTCTGGCCGAGCAGGATCGAGCAAAAGCAGAAGAGGCTTCAGGTAGTTCGTCTCAACGGTCAGACGGTCAGGACGAGATTACATTGGAGCTGGTACTGTCCATGGTAGAATGGGACAAACACCGACGAATCCTTGAGGACTGGAAATGGAAGGCCATGAAGGATGTCGCCGACGGGACGAAACCGTTAACCGACAGGATGAAGTATGCCTTCTACTTCAACCTACAGAAACTCAAGAAGGCAGGATTTCCCAATTGACAAACGCCATGGATATCTGGAGCCGTGAAAAAAGATCCGAGGTCATGTCCCGAATCAGGAACAAGGGGACGAAGCCGGAAGTTACGCTTCGCAAGGCCCTCTTTGCCCGCGGATTTCGCTATCGCGTCAATGTCAAAACTCTTCCCGGGAAACCGGACATCGTTCTGCCTCGATACAAGACGGTCATTTTCGTCCATGGATGTTTCTGGCACGGACATCCCGGCTGCAAATATGCATATACGCCCAAGAGCAATACGGGATTCTGGGTAAACAAGATATCAGGCAACCGGGAACGGGATGCAGTCGTAAAACACGAACTTGAAGAATCCGGTTGGAAGGTAATTATCGTCTGGGAATGTGAAATCAGACACGGAAAGAATTTTGCATATTTGATAGAGCATTTATCTCAGGATATTCGGTTACAAGATCCATGAGCCAAACAAGTTCCCTTTCGATTGTGATTAGCTCGTTTTTGTTTTGTGTCAAGTTCGCGATGGTGAGCCTGACATAATTATAAATTCCGGCCAACACTCACGAGTTTGTTCATCCATTGTCAGCCTATTATAGCCACATCGACACCATCCTCATTAAATATACCTCTAGACGGGATTCTTTTTCGTACACTCTATAAGCCAAGAATCATAGATGTCAGTATGCTAAAACCTTTCCGCCTCTATTAACTAAAACATGTTATTCCAAGTCGAGAAATATGATTTGCATACTTAGACCCTATCAAATCCATAATTTCTTTTTTTAGTATAAAAATTGGAGCATCAAGAAATAATAAATTTTCCTGTTCTATAATCGTATAATTTAAATTAATTCCTATTTTATAGTTATTCTCTTCTAATTCAAATGAGAATGGAATTACAAAAAGATATTCTCCAATATTTTCTTTTTTCAAATGTTCAAAACAACTTTCACGCATCATAGCCCCAAGGATGTATTTATTTGTCCTTTTTTTGGCCTGAGCATAATCACATGCAGCACTAATTTCTATAGCAATTACTTTGGATAATTGCCGATCATCCCTATTAAGCCCAGGGAATGTCCGATTAAACCAGTCTGAAAATTTTATTCTAAGAATATTATTGAACACTTCATCTATTTTATCCTCCTTAATAAAGCATAATGCACCTCTCTCCGTCTTGTCTCTATGTCCAATATTATAATTATCAATATGAAATATTGAATTCAACTTTGCTGTAGAAACAGAAATCGGGAATTTTAATTCAGAAGAATTCTTGGCATCTCTCAGCGGTGCTAAAAATTTTTTCCAACATGAGTCGTTGTTTTGTTTTAAGATGCTTTCAAAAACAGGTGTAATAGCCTCTTTAATTGCAGCATCCGGATTCCTTTGAGCCTGCGTAAACCCATAAGAGGCTTCAGCTATTTTGGAAAAAACAGCCTTGCAATCACTGCTGAACTGATTAGTCTTACCCCATTGATCCGTAAAAGGAATTATTGATAATATATTGTCTAGAGTTTGTGTCGCCGCTAATAAAACGGCTTCATCAAATTTTATCAGACATTCCACAATATCATTAGACAGAATAGCATTCAATTTTGTTTCCAGGTCTGAATCAGGATTAATGAACTCATTTTTATCCAATACCTCAAGAGCTATTGGTTTTAATTTCGCTTTAAAGCTATCATCTGTTCTATTTATGAATTCAATAAATTCAGGGATCAAATCTTTCCGATTAGACCAGAATATTAAAACATATATGCCATTCTCCTCTGATATATATTTGGATATAGTATTTTTTAATGTCGAGAACAGAGCTATATTCTCTGGACTTTGATTCAAATGGATATCAAAAAAAGCAAAACGAACTCCCTTCAAAGGTGTATCTGGGAAGGTAAATCCGTCATATGGGAATGCTCTACACCCAATCCCGTGATCATAAAAAACCTTGCTCAACTTTCGCAGATCATCTTCGACATCATCTACGATTATTATTCTATTATTTTCTATCATCGTTTGCTATTTTAGGGAAAACCAAAACAACGAAAGCTCCATCATATACAGATGGCACGTTATAATTACTTTGATCGGGGAACAATAATTTCCCTCCGATTGTTTCCATTACTAGATTCACATAATAAAGGCCCAATCCCATACCTTCAGGTCTCATAGTCCGAAAAGGAAGAATCATGTCTTCAGGCTCCATCTGAAAACCGGTTCCTGTATCAGCAACCATAATTGCAGGACCATCAAAGGAATCTATGTCCGTCCCAACATATATTGCCTTACGATATTGAGAATCTTTCCGTAATTCTGAATTAATCTTAACCCAATAAATGGAATTATCTATGATATTGGATAATGCACTCAACAATAAATTACCAGGACCGACAATATCAAAATCATCATTAGTTCCCGTTAAAACAGGAGATGAGAAAATTATGTCATGGTATTTGAATCGCGTTTCGTGAATCTGTTTCGCTCGTTCTATTAATTGAGACGCCTTTATTTTTAATTTCTTATTCTGTTTGACAATTGGCGCAAAATTTTCAATAAGCATGAGGAGTGACTGTACTCGTTTTCTCAAGCCAACAGAGTCAATCTCGTTCAAACTCAAGCTTTGGTTCAGATTTCGAATTTCCCGTTCGATTTCATGGAAAATAAGGCTAAGATTAAGTCCACTCATGCCTGAATTCAACATGACATCTCTCATATCATTGTAATCCTTTTCAACCTTTTTAAGTAAAGGTGAGAATTCTTGCTGAAGACCCCGTTTAGTTAATTCAACCTCTAATTCCTGTATGGTTGTTGAGAATCCGACTTTTCTTACTACCGACGTATCTTTTGTAAAAGCTTCAATTGTATCTCGATTAGATATGGCTGTTCGCTCAAAAACAGCGAACACTTCCTGAACGATGGACTTTAATAATCGATATGCTTCATTATCAGTAAAGCCTTCCCTGTTTGTTTTTTCTTTTAAAGCATCTTCACTTTGTTCCAAGCTAAGGAAAACAGCCCCTATTGTAACTTTCTTACTAAAATGATCTCCTATTCTCTGAATCTTAGACAATTCCAGGTCAAGCCAATCATCAGACGGTTCTCCATAATTGTATACGCGAATATTATCTCTAAATATTTTAACGCCACAATTATCCTTAATAAATTCTTTTATTGCAGCACGTTTCCCCGCGCCGAAGGTTAAATCCAATATTCGTCCATTTTGATTGAATACATGGAAAACTCCGGAAATAGGACCTATACCAACCAAATCTTGATTTTGAAGGATATGTCGACCTCTTTCTCCATTCTGGTCGGCCTGCTCATCAAACACATCTGACCTCAGAATTAATCGTGTATCATCAGGGGACTCCTTGGATTCTGCAATTATCCCACTATTACCAGGAAAATTAATCGGATTAAATGAATATTTCCAATGAAAAGAGGCCAATTCACCCTGTTCTGAGGGCTCAATCCGAAAAGAAAAATTATACAAACTATTATTCAGGATCCAAACGGGGGATTGAATCTCATCTAGCCAATGTTGTTTTTCCGATTCATTTGAAATTAATTTAATCTCAAATGAATCCAAATCACAAAATGGATTCTTTATTGACACAATCTTTCGTGCCAGTTCTTTAAGAATGGCTCTCGTCCACTTCTTTGTTTTTAGACCTGTTAATGTTATTCTGGTTCCATGGTTGTCAACGAACCCTTTTGATATTCCATCTTCAACCTCCACAGAAAGATCCTCAATATACTCCTCAGACTGAACAAGTTCCTTCCAGTTTATGCGCAGACTTGAACCGAACAAATCTCCTTCAGCCTGTGACTCCAACAATATCTCATCAGCCAATCGATGTACAGCCAAACGTCCCACACCCTTATTTCCTAATGAAACGCGATGAAATTTTTTACTAATTTTTGCTTGCTTTTTCTTGTAGTCGGTTCCAATAGTTAGCCAAACATTCTGAATTACAGAAGATGTCATTCCAACGCCATTATCTTCAATCACTATATTACGATTCGATGAGTCCAAATCATTAAATGATATAGTAACTAAAGTTGCATCAGCATCGTAAGCATTCTTGACTAACTCAAAAATAGCAAGACTGTCGCTTCCAATGAGCTCATCACCCAGCAAATTAATGATATGACTTGTAGCCCTTATTGGATATTTTCCTCTCGACATAATAATTTTCGCATTATTGAACACAACCCTTTCAATAATAAGGGATAGGCCCATATGTTAAACTGGAATCTATAGTCTCCTCTTTAGATTACGATCCTGCACCCGAGACACAATGTCCCAATACAAATATAAGTAATTATCTCTACAATATTGGAAATTGCTTCGCAAATTATTTAAACCTCTTCAGATCAAAGTTGTTACTCTTATGTTAGAGAGCTCTAAGACCGATAGTACAACAAACAACACAAAAAATAAGCACAGACTAACTTCTATGATCCATATAAACTAAACATCATACAGATATAATGACAGGTCTCGTGCATCCGGTTGAATTCCTCCACCTGCAGCAGTTTCCCGTTGAACTGGATCTGGCGGAAGTCATTCATGCCTTTCCACACGAAATACTCGTCGTTCGGGTTGATCCGTGGCCACAGCAGCGTACTCAGAACAAAGTCGGTATCATCAATGCGGACGACCTGGTTCTGATAGTAACAGACATTCTCCCGAAACATCCACCACCATTGCAGGCCTCTCTCCATCACGTCCGAATAGTTGTAGTATTCGTGATTGCCGGGGACAATTAGCACCTGCCGGTAGTTCTCCGAAGCCCATTTCCAGAACTTCGTCAACGGGGCAACCTTATCTTTGAGATAGAAAATATCCCCGGCCAGCACCAGCACATCGCCAGTTACAGGCAGTTCATTATGTTTCAGATACCTGCTGTTCCCCTGGAGCTCCATGTGCAGATCACTCATGTATTGTATCTTCATCTTACTGTTCTCCTTTCCTTGATTGTTCAATCTGTTTCCCTATGATTGCCTTCACCTGCGCAAATGAAACCGGTGTGAAATCGGTGTTGTCCACTCCGACATCATATTGTGTCGGAAGAAGCATACTCAGCCGAGAAGCATCATTTCCGATATTGTTCCTTCGGGTATGCACGTGTCCGAAAAGCTGCCAGATGCCGTCATAAGAGCCGCTACAGCAAAGGAACGGACAGTGATTCATATAAATCTTCTGTTTATCCACCTCGATATACATCTGCATCGTTATCTGCCCGAAGTATTTCGTATAATTCTGCCTCAGTTTTTTATGTCGTGGTTGCCGGAAATAAGGTATATTTTCCCGCCCTGTTCAGTACATTTACCCATTCGGCAGAACCACCCAGACAGAAATCACCCAAGTGGAACACAATATCCTCCGGACCGACCACGCGGTTCCAGTTGGCAATAATCGTTTCATTCATGTGCGACACATCCTTGAAGGGCCTGTTGTAGAACCTGATGATATTGGTATGGTTGAAGTGGGTGTCGGATGTAAAGAACACCCTGCCTCCATCAAATTTATAATCTTTTCATTCATGCACATCACTGCGAGGTTAATAATACGTTACAATTCAGCCCGTGGACGGAATTGACGGAGAAGAGCGCATTATGCGAACGTCACCAACAGGCACATAATAAAAACCGTCGAAAAGTTTGGCAAGAACTCTCCGACGGTTTTCATTTATCGTTTCAGCAGGATACCAGCATCATCGGTATCCCCGATGGTTTATCAAACGTTCGCCGGGAAATATCTCTAAAAGTATAGAAAGCTTCAATGCCCGAAGTATGGACACGCAACAGCACCTCAAGGCATTTTATACCTCGATCCGATACGGTTGTCCAGTTGTTCATTCTTCTTTGAAGCATTGTAATCTTTATGTTTTTATTCAATTGACGGTGCAAAATTACAGATTTTCTTGAGGACCAGCAAATTTCTTTAGGAGAAAAGCCGATATGAAGCAAACTGCAGACCCAATAGTGCAAAAGTGCAAGTGCAAACGTATATTCAGTTTGTACTTTGGCCATTTACTGCGAGAACTCATAGTGCAACCTTTGAGTGTTAACGTCTCACATTTTTTCCAACGAATCAGAATCCCTTTATACACTTTTCCATGAAATCAATAACTCCTGCAAAAGATGATTGAGGAAATCCGGCCGAATATGGCGTTCTTCCGATTGGTACGGCTCGACAAATTACAAGTTACAGCAACTTTACTCCATCTCCGTATCACATATTACGTTCATTAAAGTAAAGTCGAAAATAAGGGAAGAAAAGAGATGGCTGCGCCCCTGCTACTCCAATCACTTTATATTTTGAATGCAAATTATTGTATATCATTAAATTATCATCCATACAATATGATATTTAAGACACATCACAAATACTAAATGTAGAATTACATACTTTAATCTAAATTTTTCAGTTATGACGTATATTCTTTCAATTGCACTCGAGGAGATGACGGGGTTGTCCAAAGGCATGACCGCCGCAAAGGATTGCAGCTATAAATATATCCGCAACAAAGATACCGCTGGTCCTATAAGGACCAGCTACTAATCCTCAGTGAAGTCCATCTTCAAACAGCTCTCCCAGCATTGGAAATCTCTCACCAAAGCACAGATTCTCGCATGGAATGCGCTTGCTCTCTCACAGACGGGTAAACGAATCCTCAACATCTCTATCAAACTCGCCGATTCCAACCTCTACATGCGTCTGGGCTACAGGATTGTGTATTGTGGTGCCACTACAGTTGCCAGTCCTCCGACTTTCGAAAGAGTCGAGACTCCAGCCGACGTAACTCTAACTATCAGCACCAGCGCATGACTCTACTATTCGCAAGCATCCCTTCTTCTGTAGCCAATATAAAACTCATCATCTAGGCATCCGCATCTCAGAGCAACGGTGTTACCAGAACATAGTAAGGCTGCTTCATTCGCTGATCCTTACACTTCTGTAGCCACTACGATGAACCTCAAAGCCTCTTACGACGCCTAGAACGGCGCACCCACCGCCGCCGCTCCGAAGGTCTTTTTCAAGTGGTTCTACATCAACACCATTACCGGAGAAAAATCTGGCGAAATGATGGGTTACGCAAAATTCACAGAGTAGAAAGTTACCTCACCTAAATTTAACTATGAAACGGCTCTTGGCTCCGCAGCGATGCGAAGTCGGGAGTTTTATTATGCATCATAAGGTACAATTATGTCAAATCTGCTTCATTCGGAGATTATATTACATACTTAAACGCAGCCTTTTATATTTGCGCGTTTAAACAAGTACTTTCAGACGATGAGGCTACTATCAAAGACAATATAAAGAGGGCCATTAATTCCTTTACGGAAAAGGTTGAGCTTCATCCGCTCTTGGTCTCCAACGTACAGATAATAGGTAATCAGTTGTCACAGGAAGTGAAGTGGCTCCACTCATACATCCTTCAGAAACTTGACGAAAAGCAGAACTCAACACTACAAGAGGATAGCAAGAATTTTTTTGACGAGTTCTGTGATGATATTGTAGCTTTCTCTGAACATTTCATCCTTCGTTCCAACCAGACGCCAAGCTATTTCAACACTCCTATATTAGGGACAGTCGTTTAATTCCGTCATTATGAGTCA
>UMDG01005725.1_pt1 | contig 26835 bp, 19 predicted proteins | sample 1964431 | NCBI WGS metagenome assembly UMDG01 (sample SAMEA4835988, study PRJEB28245) | human gut metagenome | biome: gut microbiome; material: fecal sample | place: Denmark | collected 2008 | reverse complement strand
CGCTCATTAGGCGTCAGCGAAGATAAAGGACTGTTGACCAATATCATTTTGCGTTCTTATACGAAAGCAAAATATGGCTTGGCGCAAACAATATTGCTGCGATAAGCAACAGAATTGATCTGCTCATAATTCCACTAAACAAGAACAAAACTGAGGGAATAACAGATAGCGCCAGTGCTCTGAATATGCTGCTCTTCTTAAAGCAAATTATCCAAATTGCACAATACAACACTACTAATATCGCGTCCACAATAAGGTATATGGCAAATGCTTCGTCAGACCACCACCCGAACCATGTTCCAGGAATGTTAATTATCATAAAACCAAAGCAGCCAAACCTTCCTATCTGTTCTGCAACCTCAACAAATTTATTGCTCCATTTGTTTTGAAATCCCTCTTTGCATCTAACTGCAAAAATAATATTGGGTATCATAATAACTGCAATCATTATCAGTCCGAATATATTTAACCAGTCCATAACTTTCTCCATAAATTCACATCACCACATGCCCTTGTCTGGACGCACCACTGAATTTTATCTGATATTATCATAAAATCTCTGCAACACGATCGCCAACTCTTCCGGAGCTTCTATGTTTGCTTCATGACCTGTTTTCGCAAGTTCATGGAAACAGGCGTTGTTAAAATATTGGCAAAGTTCTTTTGAAGTTTTTTTGTTTGCAGCGTCCTTTTCCCCACAAATGAGCAATACCGGACAAGACACCTTATGCAGGGAGTCACTGAAATCCAATTCAGCCATCGTCCCGCACAGGCTGATAACATCCGCTTTTTTGAAACCCATTTTACTGAATGCCGAATTCGGCATAAGATGAAACAACATATTCTGAACTTTCAATAATTTTTGAGGCATTTTATACTGTGCTGCAATTAATACGAGCGACTTTACTTTATCTGGGTGGTCTATCGCATAATTAAGTGCCAAAACAGCGCCTAGAGAAAGCCCACATAAGACAATTTCATCGTTCACCTTGTCACATTCTGATGAGAATGCCGAATATAATTCCTTATATGTAGCAGATTTTCCTTCTAACATCTCTGCCAAACTTAATTTGACACTACTTTCCGATACCTTCGTTTCTTTTATTACGCTATTCCAACTGTCTGGTTTTTGTCCTAGTCCATGCAAATATAAATACTTCATATATTGTTGCTCCTCCTCATGTGGGACGTTCCTTCTCAATAGAATTCCAGCCTGTGCTCCACCAGCTCACTTCCCTCATATACGAGCTTGAGTGAGAAAAATCTCTCCTCCCCTTCAAGCAACAGCTTCAGAAATATCGCATCCCCGCTCCACGTCGGAAGTGTTGGCACGATCTCTTTATCTATCCATTGAAGATCACCCTCATCGCATATCTGGACATCCCCCTCAAATCCATCTGCGGTGAACAGGCACATAAGCTCATTCTCGCACTCATTGCTTATAAATGTCACCAGACCTCTGAATCGATATGATGTAAGCGTAAGTCCCGTCTCCTCCTTTATCTCCCTGAGAAGGCAGTCTTCAGGACTCTCACCCTCCTCAGCATGTCCACCTACACCGATCCATTTGCCTTTATTAATGTCCTTCTCCTTCTTTGTCCTGTGGAGCATCAGGTATCTTCCATCTTTCTCTATGTAACAAAGTGTTGTCATCTTCATAATTACTACTGTCTCCTTACCCTCTTTTGCATGTTTCATGTCGCAAATACAATTAATCTTTCTCACTCTGTTCTCTGCTGTTCACTATGTATATTCCTGCACACACCAACACCAGCGACACCAGACTTATCGGACCAAACGCCTGCGCGCCCTCGCGGAGCAGCCATGCCGACAGTATCACGCCGAATACCGGATTCATAAATCCAAATACTGCAACCCTTGATATAGGATTATACTTGAGCAGCATTCCCCACAGAGAATATGCCACCGCCGATACAAGAGCCAGATATATGAGCATCAAAACTCCACCTGTTGATACGGTGCTGAGTCTGCCTCCCATGGCAAAACCGGCAGCCGACAGAATAATTCCGCCAACTATAAACTGGTAGCCACTGAGCATAACCGGATTGTGTTTTACCGAATATCGCTTCAGGAACACCGATGAAAATGCATAAGCCACTGTTGACAGAAATATCGCACCCTCACCTGACAAGCTCATATGGAAATTCATTCCATTCATGTTTATAAGTACAACTCCCGCAAATCCAACCAGACAGCCAAGCATCTTCTTTGCAGTGACATTTTCCTGATGGAATATGAATCCTGACACTATGATGGCAACGAATACATTTACTGCCTCTATGATGGACGCCTTGACTCCGCTTGTATGTGCGAGACCTATATAAAAGAACAGATATTGTATGACTGTCTGCAGCATCGCAAGCCACGCTATCTTGCCGGCGCATCCCTTCTCCGGCCTGATGAATCTTCCTTCCAACAGACTTCCAAATATCACGGCAAGAATACCCGCCAGCACGAATCGCATACCTGCGAACAGTATCTGTGACGATGTATCCGCACTCTCTATATTCCACAGTCCATAACCTATCTTTATACACGGAAATGCACTTCCCCACAGCAGGCAGCACAGCATGGCACCGAGCCACACAACACTGTTTTTCTGCATCCATTTGTTGTTTATCTCTATCTTATTCATTTTTACTTCTCTCTCGTGTCTTTTATATCATAGACTAACAACATTATATACGATTATAACTGCCAGTCTATATTCTTTGCATTCTCAGCAAGCAGCAACCTGGTCGCAAGCTCTTCATCATCCAGTTCTACATAGTCACCATTTGCATAATATCTCCACTCGGCTGTCATCTTTTTCCCTGTAAAGTTCGTCTCCCTTATGACCCAGAACTGTTTTGGAGACAATCTCTCCTGATTATTTTTCATCAACGTATAGCACTCTGTGTACTTGCAATTCTTTACTAGTTCCTTGACATCCATAAATGTCTCACGATTCTGAACCTGACATATAAGCAGACTGCAATTCTTCTTTGGTTTTCTCTGTACCCTCTCAATGGATATATCAAACCATGAACACAGTATCATATATATCAATATGTATACAAACAAATATGCTATGGAAAATACGACATCACCTTTATCGCCAATAATCTTGTATAGGAACCATTTATTAAAATAGAACAGGATCACGCCAGTCAGAAATGAACATAAGATCAGATCTGTGAACCACTGGCCGGCTATGATCAGCTCATGTGTGTTACGTGAATCTGATAAAAAGCGCAGTATCCATAGAATCAACAGTGTGCCAACAGCCAACACAAGAGCCGCTATGCCAAGATGCACACCTGAGTCAAATATCCAATGCCAGTTAAGCGGCAATTTTATATGTTTTATATCTTGCAAGAGGTACTGCACATCAGGATTCCACACCGTATTGCCCCAATATATGAATCCCCATACTGCACCTATCACAAATAACAAAATCTCCTTTTTCCATCTTCCCCTCATAATGTACCTCCATTCTTAAGCATCTTTTATTGTATATATATGGAAAGTATATTTTTATACACGATAAAAGTCAATTTTCTTTCCCCATTGGCGCGACTTGTTTTTGGCAAATATTTCTTCAATTATCTCCTCATATATGATATGTTCTAGTTAGTTTATGCTAACCATATAGATTATTTACAAGGGGGATTACATGGAACAGAAAGAAAAAATTAAATACCAAAGGAACTGCCTGCTGGGCGCGCTCGGCGCAGCGCTCCTGATCGTGGGGGATCTGTGTATCAGCATAGTACCCGCATCACCCGCGGACAAAGGACTTTATGTGAGGGGGGCATATCTGAACGGGGATTTCCAGCTGTGGAGAGTGGCTCTGCTGCTTGTGACAGGTCTTGTCGGTATGTTCTTCTATGCATTTGGCATAGACGCCATATCGGAGCAGATACTTCCCAAGTACCGCAAGACGAGGGCACTCGTCAAATACGCAGGGCTCATGTATGTCGCGTCCGCCGCGACACTGCATTTTCTCGTGGGAACACTCGCTTACTGGGTAACCTATCTGTCTGAACACATTGGAAGAGAACAGGCCATCGCATATGTTGACGACTACTACAATCTGCTCTTTCCAGCCGTCAGCATAGTGTACATACCTACGGCACTGCTCATGCTCACAAGTCTTATATCGCTGCTGGCAGGCAGAACTGTCATGAAGAGGAGCATGATCGTATTTCACATCATCACATGGCAGCTTATATTTGTGCTCATTCCTGACATCAGACAGGCCATGGGCGCCGACATATCCACACTGGATTATGTATTCAGTCAGGCATCAGGAAACACCGCCTGCCTCATCTGGCTAGTTGCCAGCTTTGTATATTCTAAAAGAAACAGCAATTAACAACCGTCTCCAAACTAATTCAAACATATAAAAAGTTCCATGCATCTGCACCGTGCAGACACATGGAACTTTCTTATTACTCTATATTAACTTCAACCTACAGCATACCCTCTTTTATAATATCGTGGTCTCTCAGTACCTTTTCAATCACCGTGCCCTGGATCTTCTTAAGTATAGGTCTCTTGAGCTTGTTCAGAGGTCCAAGATTTATCTCAAGCGGAGATTTGCCATCCATGAGCTTCACGCTGCTGTCCAGCAGTTCACGGATATCGTACACACTTCCCCACACCTCTGGAACACCTCTGTCCACACCGAGGAGTCCATACACAGCCTCCATGGCAGTTCTCACCGAATACTCTGTGGTGAACACTGTGTCACGAGGAGTGTCGGCGAACTGTCCGAGGAATGCAAAGTTGGTGCATCCGTCCGGAATTACGTCTGGTCTGTCGCCCTTTGCCCTTGGCATGAAGAATGCAGTGATATATGGCATCATAGTTGGCACACAAACTGCGCTGTTTGTGGCCAGCTCCTCGATCTCATCCTCCGGCACTCCCAGATGGTAGAGCCACTCCTCTGTGATCTCCTTACCTGTGCAGTCCTTCATAGGCTTCTTGATATAATCGCCCGGAACATCTGTGAACAGGCCATATACCCATACACACACCTTATCCTTGTCCTGGGCCTTGAACTGTCCCTGTCTGTTGATGGTCCAGCTCAGCAGCCAGCTTGAATCCTGACAGCTCACTATACCACCCGTGACAACCTTTCCTGTTCTCGGATCACGCTTGCAGATATCCACGATGTATGGGATGATCTTGTCGTCAAGCGTTGTAACTGTGGCTGACTCCCAATTTGTCTTAGATATATCAGAGCAGAACTTCTCAGGATGTCCAAATGAAGGATCCTGTGCAGCTATGTTCCTCCACAGACTCCAGCAGCCGCTTGTTCTCACCTCTGCGTCACCATTTGGCGCATGATTCTGATCACCGTAGATAGTTCCCTCCGTGCAGCTTCCATTTGTGACAAATACAAGATCGTTCTCAGTGAGCGGGATCCCCTTCTCAGTTCCGTTTACCCTGCACTCGATGGTCTTTGCTATCTTCTTGCCGTCTCTCATGTCAAATATGACATTTGTGACCTCCGTGTTGTACTGGAATGTCACGCCCGCCGCCTCAAGATACTTCACCATCGGAAGGATCAGCGACTCATACTGGTTGTACTTCGTGAACTTGAGGGCCGAGAAATCCGGAAGTCCTGAGATGTGATGTATGAATCTCTGGAAGTAAAGTTTCATCTCCAGCGCACTGTGCCAGTTCTCAAATGCGAACATCGTCCTCCAGTACAGCCAGAATGTTGAATCAAATACCTCATCGTCAAATACATCCTCTATCGTCTTGTCATACAGATCCTCATCCTTTGTCATGAAGAGCTTCATTATCTCCATGCAGCCCTTCTGGCTCAGATTGAATTTGCCGTCTGTGTGGGCATCCTTGCCTCTGTTCACTGTTGCTCTGCACAGTGAGTAGTTTGGATCCTCCTTGTTCAGCCAGTAATACTCGTCAAGCACCGATACCCCTGGTGTCTCTATGGAAGGTATACTTCTGAACAGATCCCACAGGCACTCGAAATGGTTCTCCATCTCACGTCCACCTCTCATGACGTAGCCTCTGGCAGGATCAAATATTCCATCGCACGCGCCGCCCGCTATATCCATAGCCTCAAGAATATGGATATGTGAACCCGGCATCTGTCCGTCACGTACAAGGAAGCAAGCTGCTGCCAGTGATGCAAGACCACTTCCCACTATATATGCGTTCTTGTCATCCACACCCTCCGGCTTTCTCGGTCTGGCAAATGCCTCATAGTTTCCATTTGTATAATAGATTCCCTTACTGTTCTTCTCATGCTTTCCGCGCTCCGTATTGCGGTACTCAGCATGTTCAGCCGCAGCCTTCTCCTTCTGAACTTTTGCCTTATTATGATTTTTAACTGTGAGAGCTGCTGCTCCTGCGCCGGCTGCTGCCACCGCTGCTATTCCGATTCCTAACTTTTTCTTTGACATAAGCAATTCTCCTTTCAGTTTGCCGTCTATATCCATCTCATGTCCCTATAATAGCTTGCCCAATTTTTATTTCATATTTACAAAAAAAGTGGAATGATAAAATTTTTATCATTCCACCCGTTTTGTATAACTCTATATTGCATATGTACTCTAGTGATACCTTCTATCGACACCCTTCTGCCTGTAATATGCCGCCTTGTTCTCGTACATTCTCTCATCTGCAGCCTTGACCATCTCGTCAAATGACTCCCAGTCCTTCTCATCACTTGACACATAGCCACATGATATCGATACGGATTTCACCAACTGTCCAGACCATCCACGCACAACGTCATCAAACTCCTGCTGCACTCTCTTCAGCCTTCTGGTATTTACAAAGATGATGGCTGCAAATTCATCACCGCCCATCCTGTACACCTTACCATAGTTTCCAAAACACTGCTCCATACACTCGGCAGCCCCCTGAAGCAGTTCATCTCCAGCCGCATGTCCCAGGGTATCATTCACTGGCTTAAGCCCATTTACATCCATGGACACATACACATATACAGAATCTCCCGGCAGTTCCCTGACATCATCTATATATGCGCTCCTGTTATAACATTTTGTAAGCTCATCTGTATAAGACCGTCTTATCAGCTTCTGCTCCCGTTTCTTATCTTCATCTATGTTTCTGGTGGTAAATATGACTTTTAAAGGACGTCCGTCCTCGTCAACATCTATCGATATAAATGACAGTCTGAACCATCCAAGATCCTTCACCATGAACTCACCTGATACAATCTTTTTCTTGATCAGCCTGTCCCCCAGACTATCAAGATCCATGAATTTCTGGGCACTTGCCTGATGTTCATCCACAACCACCTTATGAACGATCTTCCTCATAAGTTCCTTCGCCCCTGCTGCCCGCTCACCAGCCCTCAATATCAGGTCTCCTGCGGTATAGAGTGCAAATGTATCATGTTGAAGATCAAGCATATGCATGCTGTAATACATCCCCGACATGGATGTCAATATTGACAGCTGTTCATTTCTCTCCCGGTTCGCATGTATCACCTTCATCACCATGCTTACCACCAGGCCGGCGGCAAAACACAGATACAGTGCCATGATAACCATGATTGCCATATTACTCCGGCTATTCACATCCATTCTATATATGACCCCGATCACATACTCTCCGGATCTTCGGAATACACATCTGTTTCTAAATCCATTAATCCTTCTTATGCCTGTAAAACTGTCTTCATCGTCCGGCAACATATCATCAGTCACCGAAATGCCGATCTCATCAAGAGTAAGCCCTACTACCGGTTCATATGAACATCCATATATTTCTCCCGATTCGCCATCTGCCACTACAACACTCAGACCATCATACATAGGCATATTGGCAACCACCGTGGATATCTCATTCTGTTTTACTTCATTCAGAAGTCTTCTCGGCTCGATTCCAACCTGTATCATCTTGGTTCCATCATCGTTCCATGTTATTGCATACATCATCTTCTTACCATTTGATGTGTTCGGAGTGACATCCTGACACATGGTGAGATTCTTGTCATCAAGCATCGGCTTGAAATACGCCATCTGCTCCCCGGAATCAAAGCTATATCCAAAATATTCGGGATTGGTACCAGCATATATCACGCCATCCGTATTAAACAAATGCACCTCATCAACAGATATAAGTGCAGCAATCTTGCGGAGCTCATCCACATCATTTGCCACCTCAGGCTTTGCATCAACTATATACGCCACAGCCTTAGCCCTGACCATATAATCTTCCTTGAGGGAGTCTATCAAATCTTCCTCACTTGCCTTATTCTTCTCAATTACATTGCTGACCTGATCCAGCAGCACCTGCGAGGTCCTGTCAAAACTCCTGTTATTGATAAAGCTCAGTATGACCGCCTGGATGACCATAGCAACCAGCACAATTCCCCCTGTTATCAGTATTATCCCCGGCAATCTCTTTTTCATATCTGATGTTCGATTCATAAGCGCTCTCCCCGCGTATCCCGCAGTACTAGATTTCTTTATCCTGATCCGTCCTCTGCTTTTACATCTCGCTTTCAAAGTTATGAATGGAATTTGCTATATTTCCACGAAGCGTAATGCTAAGCTGCTCCACTATTTTATGATAATCGTCTTTCATCCCCTCGTCTACCCAGTCAAGCATAATTCCAACAAATCCATACTTGTAAAAGTCTGCTATGAACTGCTTATCATTCTCAGAAAGATTATCCCCTGCGCATTTCTCATCCACTACATCCGCTATGAGCTGGTACGACAGCTTATATAGATAGTTTTCTATCTTTGCCTTATCCACCGACCTATATATATTTACGATAAAGGGCTTGTTCTCAAGCACAGCCTCAAACACCTGTATCATGCCCTCCTGCCAGGTATCGTAGGTCTTCTTATCCTTCAGTGCCTGCTTCCCATCCTCTATACACACCCACTCGGCAAGCTCATATATGTCCTGAAAATGATAATAGAATGTCATTCTACTTATCCCGCAGTCTCCAGTGAGATCCGCTATCGTTATCTTGTCAAATGGCTTCTCCTTGAGAAGCTTTTTCAGAGATGCCTCAAGTGCTTTTTTAGTTGAATTTGCCATGCATACCTCCTGTTATCTAAGCTGTTCATATCATCCTTATAAACAAACATACTCATAAAAAACAATGTTGCTTCTTATGAGTATATCTTTATGTTTATTATATTCTTTTTTCGACAATTCTCTACTTAAAAATGTTATATTTCCTTATCTTTCTTCTGATCTTACGTCTGTTCTTCTCGTCCCCAAAGAAGCTGCTGAGCTTTTCAACAAACAATGTCAGATACCTGAACATGGATTCCGCAGCAAATGCAAATACAACCATGAGCAGGAAACATATGTTGGATATCGACTCTATGGCAAACAGCCTGCCGAGGAAAAGGCCACAGAACAGCAGTCCGATTATGTTGATAAGAAGTACACCATACTTCATCTTGTTGAACGGATGGCTGATCTTGATTATTATCATGAATCCGACAACCGCAAGAAGCATTGTGCCGGCTGTGGCTATGTCCTCACTCGGGAGATTGAAGACCTGTCCGCAGATTACAAGTGCTCCGACCGACAACACATCAGTGAGTCCTGCAGGCAATGCTTTTAACATGACATTTACCATAAAGTTTCCCTCTATACGATCCCTGTTCGGCTCAAGTGCCAGCAGGAATCCCGGCAATCCTATGGTGAACATGCTTATGAGCGATATCTGTGATGGCTCCAGCGGATATGTGATCGCAAATATCGCTGAGAATATGGCCATCAGCAGTGAGAATATATTCTTAACAAGGAAGAGGCTTGCTGATCTCTGTATATTGTTGACCACCTGTCTTCCCTCAAACACCACATATGGCATACGTCCGAAATCCGAATCCAGAAGCACCGTCTGTGCCGCCTGCGCAGCCGCCTCACTACCAGATGCCATTGCAATACTGCAATCAGCATCCTTCATTGCGAGTATATCATTTACACCATCACCAGTCATGGCAACCGTGTGTCTCTGTTTCTGGAGCGCCCTGACTATGAGCTGCTTCTGTTTAGGCGTAACTCTTCCAAATACTGTATATTTATCCACAGCCTCAGTTATATCCTTCTCAGACGCCAAAGTGGACGCATCCACATAGTTCTCCGCTCCATCTATGCCTGCCCGCTTTGCCACCTCTGATACTGTGGCAGGGTTATCTCCGGATATGACTTTTATGGCAACGCCCTGCTCTTTGAAATATGTAAATGTGCTCTCCGCATTTTCCCTTATTGGATTTGAAAGCACTATATAACCAATAGGAGATATGCCTCCTAATGGTCTCACCGAACCAATAGAATCCTCTCCTGACTCCGCCATAAGAAGGACTCTGTATCCCTTGCTCTGGTACTCCTCTATCTCTTCGGATATATCCTCATACCTATCCTTCATTATAAACTCCGGAGCACCAAGCATATAGTCTCCCTCGACAAATGACACCTTGCTGTATTTGTTCGCTGATGTGAAAGGCTGTGTCTTGAGCAGTGTCCTGCTGCCCTTCTCTATCTCATTCTTAGCCACATAGGCTCTGATCGCCTCCATTGTGGCATTGTTGTCCTCAATGACCGCCGAGTAATCCGCCAGCAGATGTGCAAATGCTCTCTTGTCCATCTCGGCATCGCCGCATCTGCCGCTTATCACCAGCTCTGTAACCTGCATACCCGGCTCAGTGATGGTTCCGGTCTTATCAACACAGAGTACATCGACTCTCGCGAGTGTCTCTATACTCTTCATGTCATGCAGTAACACTTGTTTCTTCGCAAGTCTTATTGTGCTGAGCGCAAGCGCAACAGTTGTGAGCAGATAAAGTCCTTCAGGGATCATTCCGAGAACCGCCGCAACCATCGATACAACACTCTTCTTGAATGTCTCTCCATTCATAATATACGCCTGGCAGAACAATATGATTCCCACTGGTATGATAATGATTCCAACCCATTTTACAAGCTTGTTGATGTACCTGATCATCTCTGACTGTTCGCCGTCACCCATGGCCTTCGCCTGGGCTGTGAGCTGTGATATGTATGACTCATTGCCCACCTTGTCAAGCTTGGCATAGCACTGCCCGGACACCACAAAGCTTCCGGACATGAGTCGATCACCTGATTTCTTCTTGATCTCATCCGACTCACCGGTGAGCAGGGCTTCATTTACCGATATACTGCCGCTGAGCACCGTAGCGTCAGCACATATCTGATTGCCTGCCGACAGAATGATGATATCGTCCTTAACCAGTTCCTCTGATTGTATCTGCTGTTGTTCTCCGTCTCTCACAACTATCGAATGCGGCGCATTTAACATGCTCATCTTGTCAAGAGTCTTTTTTGCACGCAGCTCCTGAAATATTCCTATAACCGTATTGCCTATGATGACCGGCAGGAAAGTCAGATTCCTAAATGAACCAACGATACATAGCAGCACCGTAAGTATGAGGAATATAAGATTGAAGTATGTAAGCAGATTGGACTTGACAATCTGCCCCACTGTCTTCTGCGTACTTATATCCGTGTGATTGGTAAGTCCCTTGTCGATCCGTTCCCTTACTTCCTCCGATGTAAGGCCAATGATCGGGACTCCCCGTGTATCCAGATTGTTTTCTGAGTTTGTATCCAAATAAAACACCTCTTCCTGTGTATATGGTCGGCAAATGTTATGCATCGACTGCCCATGACATCTCATGATTTCTTTAACAAAGTTCTATTATAAGTACTCCAAGTAAGGTTATTCAAGGATGATGGCAGATATTTCATATTTTTTTAAGAAACCTTGTGTCTTATTAACGACAAGCGGACAACCATCTGGTTTGAGATATAGTTGATGACTGAGTCGGCTAAACAAAATGAGCATAACACATTTCCCATCTGGGTATTATTGTGTTACGCTCATTTTTTATGCAAGCCGCGAACCAGGTTTCGCATCTACATCATATTCTATTATCATAGCATAAGCCATATTTGATATATTGACTGCTCTATGGTCTCTGTCCCATCGCGCCCTCAAGTGTGATCGTCTCACCACTCATGTACTTGAAATCCGGTGATGCGAGTGCCACGCACGCACGTCCAATCTCCTTCTCTACGTCTCCGAAGTGTCCCATTGGCGGCATCTTTACATTTGCCTTGAACGCATCCGGATATGCCTTCTCAAAGTTCTCAAGCTGTGATGTCCATGCGAGAGGACATACTATATTGACATTTATTCCATCAGCTGCCCACTCGGTGGCTGCAACTCTTGTGAGTCCCCTGATGCCTTCCTTTGCAGCCGCATATGCGCACTGTCCGTAATTTCCAAAGAGGCCTGCACCTGATGCAAAGTTGATGACTGAACCCTTTGTCTCCTTCAGATATGGATAGCATGCCTGCATATAGTAAAATGCAGCGTAAAGACCTGAATATATGGCAAGGTCAAACTGTGCTGTTGTGTGATCTGCGATGGTAACACCTGATGCAGATGCCTGTGCATTGTTGATGAGCACATCTATTCTTCCAAATTCCTTAACCGCCTGCTCCACAACATTCTTGACAACACTCTCATTGTCCGCACCTGCGTTTACATCAGCCTGGACTGCAAGAACCTTGATTCCATATTTGCTCTCAAGCTCTGCCTTTGCATCCTCAAGTTTCTTGACATTACGTCCTGTAAGCACCAGATTGGCGCCTTCCTTGGCATATGCTGTCGCTATTCCGTATCCGATGGATCCACAGCTTCCATCGCTGAGAACTGCACGTCCGCCTCCTGTTATTATCGCTGTCTTACCTGTTAAAAAACCCATATGTGTACACTCCTTCCCTAGCCATGACTACTTTCTTCACACCGCATAGATTTCTGTCAACCATAACATATATCTATAATTTCATAGCCCATGTCTATTATTATAGCCACACGGCCGCCCCAAAACAACACCTTCACATACCTTTAAATGAAAATATTTATGCATATCGTTACTTAACCCACTATCCTGTCCTCTTATTAAAATTTATATAAACTTGCTTGACTAAATCCGATTTCGGATTTATATTGGATAGTGGTGCTTTCCCGATCAAATATCATATATTTTAAGAAAATACTTTCTCATTGCTATGGGTTTAAATTTGCACCCCAATAATAACTAAAGGAGTTTTTTCATATTTTATGATCGCATATAAAGACAGTCATTTACAAGAACAGCTACGCATATTTAACACCCTCTGGAAAGCTCAGGACGATATCTGGCAGGAGGCGGCAAGAAACTCCGGGCTGCCTGAAACTGCTTTCTGGATAATTTATATATTGACCATTGAGAATAAAGCTGAACTTACTCAGGCAGAGCTATGCGACACATGGTTCATACCCAGACAGACATGCAACTCTGCTGTCAAAAAACTGGAAGGCAAGGGACTCATTTCTCTGACAACACACAAAGGTGCAGGGAACATCAAATATTTATCACTCACGGAAAATGGAGTCTCATTCGCCAACAAATATATTACGCCACTGACAAATGCTGATATTTCATCATTTTCGAGTTTTACGGATGAGGAAAGAGAACTTCTGCTCTCACTCATGCAGCGTCAGCTCGATTACCTTAAGAAAGGAACTGAAGGATTATGGAAATAAGACTTTCTGATTCATTTACATATAAAAAGCTTATAAGATATGTGCTGCCGTGCATTGCCATGATGATCATGACATCCATCTACAGCATTGTGGACGGCTACTTTGTCTCCAACATCATAGGCAAGAATCCATTTGCAGCGGTCAATCTGGTCATGCCTGTGCTGATGGCGATATCCGCCATAGGATTCATGATCGGTACGGGAGGCAGCGCACTGACTTCATATTATATGGGGCTCGGGGAAAAGAAAAAGGCAAATGAAGTATTCTCGATGCTGGTGTGGCTTATCATCATCTCGTCCTGCATTGTGGCAGTCATAGGATTTGTCTTCATGCCCCAGATAGTCGAGCTCCTCGGAGCCAGCGATACTATACGCTCAGACGCCATATTATACGGAAGAATACTCATTCTGTCAGAGCCGTTTTTTATGCTTCAGAACAGTTTTCAGAGTTTTCTTACAACGGCAGAGAAACAAAACCTTGGTCTGCTGGTTTCAGTACTTGCGGGTATCACCAACATGGTACTTGATTTTCTTCTCATGTTTGTGTTCCGCCTCGGCATAGCCGGAGCTGCGACTGCCACAGTGTGCGGACAGATTATAGGAAGTGTAGTACCGCTCATATATTTTGCGACCAACACAACAGGATCGTTAAAACTGACGAAAGCAAAGTTTGACTGGAAGTGTATCTGGAAAGCCTGTGGAAACGGCTCTTCTGAGATGCTTACCAACCTGTCCACATCCCTTGTGTCTGTAGTCTATAACCTGCAGCTTATGAAACTTGCGAATGAAAATGGTATAGCAGCATATGGTGTGATAATGTATGTGTCATTCATATTCATGGCAATATTCTTCGGTTATGCCATCGGAGTCACGCCTATCATCGGTTATAACTATGGTGCCGGTAACAAAAAACAGCTGCACAGCCTGCTTAAAAAAAGCCTTGTGATCACCGCCGTCACAGCCATAACAATGACGGTTTTGTCCGAGGTTCTGGCACTCCCTATCGCAAGAATATTTGTTGGCTATGATGATACACTATGCCGTATGACCCAGACCGGTATGATGCTTTTTTCCATATCATTCCTGTTCTGCGGATTCAACGTATTTGGCTCAGGTTTCTTCACAGGTCTAGGCAACGGGCTTGTATCCGCAACCATATCTTTCCTCAGAACACTGGTGATACAGCTTGCAGCGGTGTTGATGCTGCCTATGGTGTTTGGCATCAATGGAATCTGGTGTGCTGTGGCCGTAGCGGAGGCTGTGACCCTTGTCATAACTATCACCTTCCTTATAAAAAATAAAAAGAAATACGGATATTAAACAAAATAAGCCGGAGTATGTGATTTTTAATTATCACGCACTCCGGCATTTTTACATCGCCCTATTCACTATGTTCTTAAGTTCCGGATAGCTGGACACAGCCAGTACATCCTCGTCCGTCTTGTTCTGCAGCGACAGATACCACACCGGTGTCATTCCAGCATTTTTCGCTCCCATGACATCCTTCTTGTAACTATCGCCCACATAGATGACCTCATCGTTCTTTACGCCCAGCTTTGTAGCTATCATATCAAACATCCTGCGGTTCGGCTTTTCTATACCAGCCTCCTCGCTTGTTATCATTGCGTCAAGCCTGCCCGTAAGTCCAAGTCTCTCTATCTTCCTAAACTGGATATGCGCAGTCATATCTGTACAGATACCAATCTTTATTCCTCTGGCTTTCATATCATCTATAAACTCCAATGCCCCGGGGAATATGGATATCTTGTTCAGGAAATTGTTCCAGAAATAGTTGTACACCTGCAGGTCATACTTAAATGGTGATACCCCCAGAATCTCCAGCATCTTCTGGAAATACAACACCCTGTTGTGCTGCGCCGCCATATCCCAGGCAGAGAGCTGATCCTTTACCATGTCTCTGCCTTCTTCAAAGGCTTTCATCACTGTCACTTCATCTATATGAAGAAGTTCATTTGCCACATATCTCACAGTGTCATCCACTGCCTTATCATTCTCGTGAAGGCAGTCGTATAATGTATCATCTAAATCAAATACTATTGCTCTTATCATATCTACCGGCACTCCCTTCGAACTTCCTTGGTGATCGTTGTTCCACCGGACTTATACCAGTTGTCCACAAAACTGTCAAATTCATCCAGATCTGCTTCACCTGTAACTATCTTCAGGTAAGTATTGCTCTCCAGATTCTCAAGGTGCCACCAGTCTGACACCATGGTCTCAGTCTCACCGAAGTACAGAGATTCGACTTTATTTGTACGCGCATCATTGAGGATCTTGCATGCAGTTATACGGGATGTATATGCCGCCCAGTCCTCCGATGACGCATTATCTTCATTCTTGAGATATGACTCACACGCCTCATAATAAGATTGTTCCAGCAGATTCAGATCATCCGGCTGCCTTATGCCAGAGAACACGTGGTTCAGCTCGCCATAGCATATCTGAAGTGCATTGTTGTAGTCCACGTTCATTGCAAGTGGTCTTGCGGTAGGATCCACATTGAGTTTGTAGTAATCCTTTATAGCCTGATTGTCTTTATCCTCATATCTTACATAGTCAAACAGCACACTTATTATCTTGCACACTATCTCCGGGTGCTCATATCCCTTTTTGACAACCACAAAATTGCCATACGGAACCTGGGTATGATAACTAGTTGAACCATTTTCCTCTGTGGCAAGCAGATATGGCTCCCATTTTGCTGTTGGATCGTCCGCTACAGCATCCATAAGAGGATTATTTGGAGCCCACCATGGTCCGAAGAACGAACCACACTGTCCATTCACTATGAGTTCTATTATGTTGCTGCTTGTCCGCATGAGGAAATTCTGATCCAGAATCTCTTCCTCGTACATCTCATGTATATGCTCCAGAGCCTTCTTTGCCTCCGGCTGTACAGAACCATACACAACTTTTCCGTCCTCATCCTTTATCCACTGTTTTGGAAATGCCCCATATGCGGCAAATACAATGTCGAGCGTGTACTCGCTGCTATAACCACAACCGCCGCAGAGACTTGTGTCTGCCACCAGCCCTACGGTATTTCCTTCACCATTATTTCCCGGATCCTTCTCAATAAACTGCCTGATGATCTCCTCCGCATCCGAAAGTGTTCTCGGAGCATCAAGTCCCAGCTTATCCATCCAGTCTTTTCTAAGCCATATCAGATTTGGTCCATCTGATATATTTGTCTCAGGTATGGCCATGATACGGTCATCAAATGTGACCACATCCATGATACTGCTGCCATAACTCTTATATATGTTCTTTATCGTTTCACTCATACAGTTGTTATAACTGTCTGTGAGATCCTCGATCATGTCATTTTCCACCAGATACTGCAGCTCATCCATGTCCTGGACGATCATCACATCCGGAAGATCCTTCTGTGCTATCACCATGGATACATTATCATCATACTGATTATCAGCAGCCTCAAATATATCCTGGTTCTGCACATTTAAGATTTCGTTTAATATCTGTGTGTATGCGTTATTTTCATACGTTTCTCCCTGTGGGAGATTTGAATTATTTGCACCGGACAGCTTTCCCAGGGTATAGGTGAGCTGTTCCGGATACCTTCCAAGCGGCGTTGTCTCCGCAATATGCATGGCAGACTCATATTCTGCATCTGTGGTCGCCTTAGACGGGTTGGAGGGGGTGTTATTGTCCTGGCAGCCACATATTATTATAAGGGTAATTGTTAGCACACATGTTATTATTTTTTTCAGATACTTGAATTTATATCGCTCTGCTGGCATATGCTTTCCTCATTCCACTTGTTTATGCAAATAATTTCATATATTATCCTTAACCCTTTACGCCTCCAGACATGCTATCCTTGTAGCACTTCTGCATTATCATAAAGAGAATGATAATCGGTACGGATATCAGCACTGCGCCAGCCGCAAATGAGTTGAACCAGTTGTACACATACTCTTTCTCGAGCATGTTCCAAAGTCCGATGGATACTGTGTAATAGTCCTTGTTGGCTCTGCATATAACCTTGGCAAACACGAAATCAATCCATGGTGCAAGGAACGAATTCAGAACCGTATAAACTATGATCGGACGGCTGAGTGGTATGATGATCCTTGTAAATGACTGCCATCTTGTAGCACCATCAAGGTATGCTGCTTCTTCCAGCGACTTTGGTATAGTATCAAAGAATCCTTTGGCGATATAGAATCCAAGTCCTGAACCGCCTGAATATACGAGTACCAGAGCAACCCTGATGAGTGAGCCTTCTGAAAGTCCCAGAACCTTAAGGATGTAATACACAGCTATCATAGCCATGAATCCCGGGAACATTCCAAGGATAAGTGCCACATTCATAAATGGCTTTCTCAGTCTGAAACGCATTCTTGACATACAGTATGAAACTGCAAGCACGAACGCTGTTGATATTATACATGAGAAAATTGCTATTATCAAAGTATTCTTGAACATCTGCATGAAGTTCAGGATACCTGTGTCTGTAAAAAGCTTTGTATAGTTCGCCAGAGTCAGAGACTTTGGCAGCAGAGTTGAAACATACTGTCCTTTCTCACCTCTGAAACTTATCATGATTATCCATGCGATTGGCAGTACCCAGATAACCGAAAGGATTGCCAGTATGATATGAACCACGATGTCTCCCAGTGTCCATTTTCTTCTTGCTTTAATCCCATTGTTTGATTTAGCCATTACTGAAATCCCTCCTCATCTTTATATGATGCGGTGTTGTGGTAAGTTACCAGTGACACAACAGCGAGAACTATGAATGTCATGATACCTATAACAGCACCTAAGTTATAGTACTGGTTATCAACCGTCAGCTTATAGAGCCATGTGACAAGAAGATCTGTCTTTCCGGCAGTCTTTCCAACCGGGGTAGGCGCTCCATTTGACAGAAGGTAGATAACGTTGAAGTTATTGATATTTCCTGCAAATGTTGTTATCAGATATGGTGCTGTGACAAACAACATATATGGAAGAGTGATCTTGAAGAAGATCTTTACCGGGCCTGCGCCGTCAACTCTCGCAGCCTCGTATATCTCCTCCGGTATGCTCTGGAGAATTCCTGTGACCTGCATGACGGTAAATGGAATTCCTATCCAGATATTGATGACAATTACCATGACTCTGGCAAGTGTTGCATTGCTCCAGAATGGAATAGCATTGTCGATTATTCCGTTATTTATAAGTAATGTATTGACGATACCATTCTGGCTGAAGATTGTTCTCATCAGAAGAAGTGATACGAACTGCGGAACCGCTGCTGAGAGCATGAAGATCGCTCTCCACATACCTTTTGCCCTGGTTCCCCTTCTGTTGATCACCATTGCGAGTATCATTCCAAGGAAGTAGTTACTGAATGTGGCTGCCACAGCCCAAACAAGTGTCCAGCCAAGCACTGACCAGAATGTACTTCCTATTGCATCACTAAAGTTCAATATCTTTGCAAAATTCTTCAGTCCAACCCAGTTGAATATAACTGTATGTGAACCAAGCTTGCTGTAATTTGTAAATGCCATAAATATCATGAAAACCAATGGCAATATCGTAAATACAACGACTCCAAGTACAGGAAGTGGAAGAAGGAATGCATGAAGATTGCTGTCAAACAGACTCTTCACATCGTCCTTAAACTTTGGAACCTTTTTGCCCTTATCCCACAGGCAATACGCTTTGTATGCGCTCTCTATACTTACTACCCAAAGGCAGATGAATGCGAAAATTATAAACAGTGTTGCCACACCGTACAGGAGCATGAGCAGAGAGTTGTCACCCTGGGTATATTCAAATACACCCTTTGCCTCATTCCAGACCTTCTGCTGTTCCTGACCACCCAGATGGAAGATATCCACCAGGAGTGATGCTCCATGCTTTATCATAAACCATATAAACAGTACCTCTAGTACCAGATATGAAAATCCCTTTACAAACTGTTTTCTGACTATGCTTCCAAACCCCAAGATCAGAAATGAAATTCTGGTAGCTATGTCTCCATTTGCCGCTGCCTGTGCAACGGTATATGGGTAATCAGATCTTCGTATTTTCTTCATTTTACTTTTTTTATTTGTTATAGCCTGAGCCATCCTAACACCTCCGTCTCAAAGTAAATCATTATCTCTTCTTATTACAAGTGCCCCATCACCTGTAGATGAATGGAGCACCTGTTTTTGAAATATATAACTAGTATTTTTACTGTGCTACATCAGTGTTAAGTGATGTGTTGAATGACTCTGTCATATCTGCTGCGTTGTCGTGTGTAACCTCACCATTTACGAGTGACTTACCAAAGTTCTCTGCTGGTGTCCAGTAGTTGCCCATCTTAGGAACAAATGGCTGGATGAATGCTGTTGTATCGAATGTTGCATTCTGAGCTGCTACAAGTGCATCGCCCTTAACTGCATCGCTCTCAAGAAGGCTTGTGTTACATGGAACGATGTTTCTTGCTGTGTAGTGTGACTCCTGTGATGCCTCATTTCCAAGGTAGAGTGCAAGTGCAACTGCAACCTGTGGATACTCACAGTTAGGATTTACAGCGATTGCCTTTGATCCTGCAAATGAGAGGAGCTGCTTGTCCTCACCGCCGATCTTGGCTGTTGGCATAACTGCGATTCCGAGATCATCTCCAAGTGCATCGTGTAATGCTGCGTAGTCCCATGAGCCTGAGAACATTGCTGATATTGAACCATCTGTCATACCTGAGATACCAACACCTGACTCATCGTTTACAAAGTTCTTGTTGTTTACAAGATCTACCAGGTAATCTGTAACAGCCTTGCCGTTGTCACCACCGAAGTTGATTCCTGCATCATTGTCTGTACCATCACCGAATAATGTTCCGCCATTTGCAAGGTAGAATGCTGCGATGTACCATGAGTTTGTGAGTGGGAATGAAACCTTACCCTTCTCAAGCATTGTGTCAAGGCTCTTTACATCATCCTCTGTAAATGTCTTCTTGTTGTAGTACATAAACCATGTATTTGTTGTAAATGGCACACCATAGATACCTCCATCAACTGTGATAGAATCTACGATTGCCTGTGAATTTGTTGACTTAACATAATCTGCTGTGCTTCCGCCGAGCTCTGAGATAGCACCTGCATCGATCAGAGTCTGTAACTGGTCATTTGCGAACATGTATACATCTGCTGACGCTGAAACATCCTGTGTTACAGTCTTTCCTGCATCACCCTCACTACATGTACCATAGTCAAATGTGATATCCCAGTTTGGATGCTCTTTCTTGAATGCCTCACATGTTGTCTGTAACCACTCGCCGTAATCAGGTGACTGATCCTCAGCTGGTCCCCAGACTGTAAGTGTTGTCTTGATTGCCTCTTCCTCTGAAGCTGCCTCTGTTGCATCTGTAGCCTCTGATGCATCACTCTTTGCTGCTGTTGTTGACTCGTCCTTTCCTGAATCTCCACATCCTGCCAGCATTGACATTCCCATTACACCCGCAAGTGCAACTGCTGCAAATCTCTTAACTTTCATAACCGTTCCTCCTTAAAAATATAGTTTTGATTGAATGTTTTTAACACCTTTGCAGTACCTTTACCTTATGTCATTATTATAAGAAAACGTTTCCAATCCGTATATATCAATGATTTTAGAATCATGTTGGATTTTTTAGATATGTTGTTTTTTTGATGGGCGGGCGCCGCCAGAGTGTGCCGTGGAGATCCGCCGTTATGCATTGTTATTATGTCCACAAAAGTATAAAAAAATGTACCTCTTGAGCTTTAATAAGCTTCAAAAGGTACATCCACTCTTCGTATTTTTTATAATTTTTCTAGTTTTCTACTCTCTTTGGGAAGTGGAGCATTACTTTCGTGCCGGCTCCCGGGGTGCTTTCGATCTTCACCGCGTACTTCTCTCCATAATATAGCTTGATCCTCTCGTTTACATTTGACACACCGTAGCCATTGGACGACTTCGACAGGATCAGGGCGGCCTGGGTCTTTGTCATTCCGATACCGTTGTCAGATACGGTAAAGTCAATGAAATCTCCATTCTCCTTTCCCTCTATGCGTATCTCTCCTCTGCCGTCAGTCTTGACGTCAATTCCATGCCCTATCGCGTTTTCAAGCAGCGGCTGGAGTATCAGATTCAATGTTTCGTATTTTAAGATACTGTCATCTATGTCGTACACCACATCAAAGCTGTTGTCATGCATGGCAAGCTGGATATCAAGATACGACTTGATATTTGCTATCTCATCTTTGACAAGCAGGATGTTTTTTCCTTTGTTCAGGGCTGTCCTGTAGAATGTGGAGAGAGACAGGGTGATCCGGCTTATATCATCCTGCTCCGCCTCAAGGGCTTTCCAATTGATCATAGACAGAGAATTGTACAGGAAATGCGGATTGATCTGGGCCTGAAGTGCCCTCATCTCGTATTCTTTTTCCTTGATCTTGCTCTGATATACCTCATTGACAGTCTCATCAAGGCGCTTACTCATGCTGTTGTAGCCATTTATAAGATCACCAATCTCATCTGTACTGTCATTTTCTATAACCATGCCCAGATTTCCTGTCTCGGTGGCCTTCATAGTCTTCTGAAGATTTTTGATTCGCTTCGTTATAAATTCTGATACCATATTTATACATAATATACCTGCGAGCATACTTACCAGAAGTGCCGCCACCGCTATTATAAGTATCGGACGAACCGATGAGATTATAAGTTTGTTCGGTTTGTATACACATATGTTCCAGCCGGTCGCCTTGGACGTCTTATCTATGAACTGATACCCTGAATTTTCCATCTCTCTCAGGGCATCGAATTTATCCACATCCAATTCATATGCTGACTGCTCATCGGCAAATGTATTCTTGTTGAATATCATATGGCCATACTCATCCTCTATGATAAGCCCATAATTATCAAACATTGTCTCTGTATAAAACGGTTGAAATACACTGTCATAATCCACGCCTACATACAAAACGCCCTTGGCACCTTTCTGCTCCAGCATAGCCATCCGGCTGACTGAAAATGCAGTTCGGCTTTCCAGATCAATATGCCAGTGTATATTGTTATCCAGATCATCATATGCATGCGTTCCATCCGCCAGATCTTTTAACGGTGCAACTGTTGACCCATGTTTCACATCACTGGCATCAGTATATATCGTGACCTGATTTACATCCTCATGGAAATACATGATTGATGCCAGCAGAGGATCGATCACCGTACTGAACTGCTCATAATTCTGATATGCCGATTGATCTGCGCTCAGTATCTTTGCAATCGACTGGTTATACGATATATATTTAGAGAGGTTGTTATATATCTCCAATTCATTGTCCATGGAATCCGTGGTCTGGCTGACATAAGATTCCAAGATTGTTGTCTCCCGGGCCCACAGGATCTTTTTCATCTCCATATATGTTATACCCAGTATTATCATAACAGGCACAAGTCCGGCCAGCAGATAAATAACAACCATTTTGCCAGTCAGCTTCATATCACGAAATCTCTTCTTGACTCCACCTTTGTTCATCTACGATCCCCCTGCTTAACGAGTTCTGCAATCGTCCTTTTCCAAGTCTGCTGTATGTCTACTCACCGCCTGCAACACCGCTCTCCCTGAATTTCTGAGGGCTCACTCCATAAAACTCCCTGAAACTCGAGCAAAAGTAGGATACATTCTGATAACCACACATCGCACCTATATCTACAATCTTCGCCATACTATTCTCAAGCATATCCCTTGCACGCTCCATCCTGTATGACTTGATAAATTTGCTCAGGTTCTGTCCCGTCTCTTTCTTAAACACTGTGCTGAGATAACTTGGGGCAAGATATACCATATCCGCAAGCATATCTATGCCTAGCTCGCTCCCGTAATTCCTGTAAATATACTGCTTTACTATCTCCACTTCCTTATGTCCGGTCTGACTCTTGTCCTCAAAGCAGGCCGCGAGTCTGTCTATCGCAACCTCAACAAGACCTGTAAGACTCTGAAAATCTGTCGTCATATACATCTTTTCAACATCCTTGTTAAGATCCGCCTCACCAGTCCCATCTATACTGCCGTATATGTCCTTCAAAAGATTTGAGTAGAGAAACTTTATATATATCTGTGAGCACTCATTCTTGTGCCTGTACTTTTCACAGAATTTGTCAAAATGTTCCCTGAGTGCCTCCACATCCTTCATCTTGATGTCCTGTTTCATCTGTTTCATGAGAGTGTCATCATCAAACTGGATCATTCCTGACGAATCGCTCTCCATATTTGGGTAGAACACCTTTATCTCCGGATGATAAAACTTATTGTCCATAAGCTCATCAAGCTCATCGACCTTCTGTTTCATGTCCTCAGGGTTCTCTATATCCGATGAAACTGCTATAAAACATTCCTCATCGTAATCACTTTTAATTATCCTGGCAAGCTCCTGGGCCGTGTAAACCGCATCTGTTTCATCGCCCAGGAAAATAAGTTCCTGCTGTTGATTCAGATTGAGGTATCTCTGTATTCCAAGTGCCATTATCTTCTCATTTTTCTTGAAATCTACATCTCGTCTTCCAAAGAAATCGTGATTAAATTCAACCAGCAGAATTCTCTTAAATCTGGCGAAATTCAGGTTCAGACCGTTGTACTCTCTGCGTATACTCTCTATATCTTCGCCATTTACAAGCATATATAGCGCATGCTCATAAAGGAATTCCATGCTCTTGCTCTTGAGCTCATCCGAGGCTTTAGCCGCCTCTAGCTCATCCACAACCTTCTCCAACGTCTCCTTAAACTCCTTCGGGTCGACCGGTTTCAATATATAATCCACAACTCCCAGCCTTATTGCTCTCTTTGCATAGTCAAATTCATTGCAGCCGCTGAATATCACACATCTCATTTTCTTCTTCTCATTTACCACATTGTCAATGAGTTCTATACCGTCCATGAAAGGCATCTTCACATCGGTGAGGAGGATATCATAATTCTCCTGACGCATCTTCTCCAATGCATCAAGACCGTTTACCGCCTCGTCGATATCAAATTCCATATTCAGCTTTTTCAGGAGGAATCTTATCCCGTTTCTCTCTATTCTCTCGTCATCAACGATCAGTATTCTATACATCTCTCCACCGCCTTCCTTTTTCTTGATGTGAACTGTTTTCGCATCACATTACAACTTTAGTAAATTTAATTATAACCGACTTACTTCCTGTTCGCCACCAAAACCTAAATCAAAAGGGGACGGAGGTGCCTGACCCCTCCGTCCCCTGCTGTGAAATAAACTAAGTTTTATATTATAATCTCCAAATGTCCTTGTTGTACTCAGCGATGGTTCTGTCTGATGAGAAGAATCCAGCCTTGCTGATGTTGACAAGTGCCTTCTTTGCCCAAGTCTTACGATCCTCGTAGTCTACAAGTACGCCTTCCTTGGTCTTGATATAATCTTCAACATCGAGGAGTGTCATGAACCAATCCTTTACGATAAGTTCGTTGTGAAGTCTCTCAAGGCTTTCCTTCTGTCCGATCTCAAGGAGCTCATCGCTCACGATGAAATCAACAAGCTTCTTGATCTCAGGCTGCTCGTAGTAATCCTTTGACACATAATCAGCCTTTGCATAGTGGTCGATGACTGCCTCGCTTGACTCGCCGAAGAAGTAAATGTTATCCTCGCCGACAAGCTCTCCAATCTCAACATTTGCACCATCTCTTGTTCCGAGTGTAAGCGCGCCGTTCAGCATGAACTTCATGTTTCCGGTACCTGATGCCTCCTTTGATGCAAGTGAGATCTGCTCTGAAATGTCACATGCAGGTATGATCTTTGCTGCCTTTGACACATTGTAGTTCTCGATCATGACAACCTTGAGGTATGGGCTCACCTCTGGGTCATTATCGATGAGCTGCTGCAGGCAGAGGATGAGATGAATGATATCCTTTGCGATGGTGTATGCAGGAGCTGCCTTTGCGCCAAATATTACAGTCACAGGAGTCTTTGGAAGATTTCCTGCCTTGATATCGAAGTACTTGTGGATAACCCAGAGTGCGTTCATCTGCTGACGCTTGTACTCATGAAGTCTCTTAACCTGTATATCAAAGATAGAATTCTCATCTATGTCAATGTTCTGTGTCTCCTTAAGGTAATCCTTGAGAACGACCTTGTTCTGCTTCTTGATATCCATGATCCTGCCAAGGACTGCATCATCATCATAGAACTTAGCGAGGTCACTCAGTTTCTCTGCATCCTTCTTGTAGCCGTCACCGATAAGCTCTGTGATATAAGCTGCAAGCTGCTCGTTGCAGTGGAGAAGCCATCTTCTGAATGTGATACCATTTGTCTTGTTGTTGAACTTCTCAGGATAAATCTTGTAGAAGTTGTTCAGCTCAGAATCCTTGAGGATCTCTGTGTGAAGGTATGCAACACCGTTTACACTGTGGCTATAGTGTATATCAATGTGTGCCATGTGCACTCTCTGATCCTTGTCGATGATATATACGCTCTCATCCTTGTATCTGTTACGAACCTTCTCGTCCAGCTTCTTGATGATAGGAACAAGCTGTGGAACAACCTTCTCAAGGTAAGCAAGCGGCCACTTCTCAAGAGCCTCTGCAAGGATAGTGTGGTTGGTGTATGCGCACACCTCTGTCACGATCTCTGTAGCCTCGTCAAATGATATTCCCTCAGCGGTAAGAAGTCTGATGAACTCAGGGATCACCATTGAAGGATGTGTATCATTGATCTGAACTGCTGCATAATCAGCCAGATCGTGAAGATTTGAACCCTTTGCCTTAGCCTCATCAAGAATGAGCTTTGCACCATTTGCCACCATGAAATACTGCTGGTAGATACGGAGAAGATTTCCAGCCTCATCGCTGTCGTCCGGGTACAGGCAGAGTGTCAGGTTCTTTGCAATGTCTGTCTTGTCGAAGTTAATTCCGCCCGGCTCCATGATGGACTCGTCAACGCTCTCGATATCGAAGAGGTGGAGCTTATTTGTTCTGTTCTCGTATCCGGTTACATCTATATCGTACATTCTTGACTGGACTTTCAGGTTGCCAAATGTGATCGTGTTGGTAACGTCTGTCTTCTCGAGCCAGCTGTCTGCCTCAATCCAAGGATTTGCAGTCTCCTTCTGGTAGTTGTTCTCAAATACCTGCTTGAACAGACCCATGTGGTAGTTAAGTCCAATTCCATCTCCGTGAAGTCCGAGGGTTGCCATGGAATCAAGGAAGCATGCTGCAAGTCTTCCAAGTCC
>UMDG01007379.1_pt1 | contig 29681 bp, 31 predicted proteins | sample 1964431 | NCBI WGS metagenome assembly UMDG01 (sample SAMEA4835988, study PRJEB28245) | human gut metagenome | biome: gut microbiome; material: fecal sample | place: Denmark | collected 2008 | reverse complement strand
GGCGGCGCGCGCTGCCGTTCATGGAAGAGTCGGTGGCGTTCTTCGAAGACTTCCTCACGGAGGGGGCCGACGGCAAGTACATCGTCAACCCGTCGTACTCGCCGGAGAACCACCCTAAGAACTACAAGATGCAGGCATGCATCAATGCCACGATGGACATCGCTGCCATCAAGGCCCTGCTGAGGGCCGTCATAGAGGCCAGCCGGACGCTCGGCGCAAACAGCGACCGGATACCGGCATGGCAGGCCATGCTCGACAAGATGCCGGCCTACGGCAACAACGCCGACGGGGAGTTTCGCGAATGGCTCTGGGCCGACGTGGAAGACAACCATGAGCACCGCCACGCCTCACACCTGATAGGGCTCTACGACCTGCACGACCCGGAGATCATGCAGACGCGCGAGTTGAGGCAGGGCGCGCTCAAGGCCATCGACCGACGCATGGACTTCCGCCGCAAGGAGAACACCGGGGTCATGGCGTTCGGCATCTGCCAGCTGGCCTTCGCCGCCGCCCTCGGACAGGCCGACCGCTGCGAGGAGATGCTGGGATGGCTTGGGGACAACTATTTCCTCGACAACATGTTCTCAACCCACGACCCGCACAACATATTCAACTGCGACATATCGGGCGGCTACCCCTCTCTCGTGATGAAGATGCTGTGCTACAGCGAGCCGGGCCGCATCGACATCTTCCCGGCCAAGCCCTCGTCGTGGCGTCGGGGCAGCATAAAGGGCATGGCCCTGCGTGGCGGCATAATAATGGAGGAACTCAGATGGGACGGCAACAAGACTACCGTCACGCTCCGGGCGAATGACACGCAGAAAGTGTCTGTCACCATCTACGGGAAGCACGTGAAAAACATCAGGCTGAAGAAAGGCAAGCCAACCACGCTGGCCCTGTAGCCCACCCGCAATGGTGCACGCCCGGCGGCCACGCCGCCGGCATGGGGCACGCCTGGCGAAGCACATGCAGGCTTGACCGGTCTGCACGCAATAGATCTTTTAAGGATGGGGGCGTTTGCCGTAAACTCCCCCATCCATCATGTTCTATGCCAGGTCTCGCCAAAGCCCGGCGTCTGCCACATTACATAAGGGAATGGACAACCCGGGGCTTGCAACGAGGCAAGAGTGCTCCCGCCTTAGTATTCCATCGGCCAGCCCTCTTCCAAGTTCCCCGGTCGGCCGTCAGGATTTCACTGTGCAGCATGGCAGCGGTGATACACCATTGCCCTGCCGCCGGAGCTCTGTATAGCGCCGAGCGTCAACCAACAGGCGGAACACAAAACAAAATTCAATCGGTGCTTGCATGATGTTAGCAGAAGGTATGAAAAAAAGCAGTTACAACATCTGTAACTGCCTTTCCTTTTGGTGGGCCATCCAGGGCTTGAACCTGGGACCTCCAGATTATGAGAACGATAAGATGATTTTCTGTGATAGTTCGATTTGCTAATCTTAATTAATTATCAGATAGTTACGATTTTTACTATCTCCTATGAAACTCACTAAATACCCCTAACTGAAACCGTTTGTTTACGCATTGTTTACGCAGAATTAGGGAGGTAAATGGCTATTAAGCTCGTTGGGAGGGTAATGTTAAGTACCCTCTTTTGTTTTGCATAAAGCATAATGTTGTCGCAAATAATTTATAATTTTGCGACAAATACAATGTAATGACCAGCATAGAAGACCATATTTTGACTGAAGTCGGAAACCTGTTTTTATCGTATATCTTAGAGACAAGAATTCACCTGAATATGACAATATCAGATTAGGGTTTTAGCTCATCCAGTAATCCACACAAAATATATAATACCATTTTGCACGATAGAACGATTGTCATAAAACCAATATAAACCTTCTCCCAAGATGTGAATTTTCTTTTCGGTTGACCTAATACTTTTCTCAAATGTTCCATTGTATTCAAAATTTAAGTTAGGGGCAGAGATTGTCAATACGGCATTCCTGTCAAAGGAATGCCAAGACAAAGGCACAGGCAAGGTCAAAGTCTAAGACCGGATGTTTTTATAGCTGCAAACATCCGCCGTTTGTTAGTTAGACATCCTTATTCCAATTCCTATCAAATAAGAACGACAACCTCTGCCCCATCAAAGCCGTGATTAGCATCCATTGAGATGCAAGTTCACGACACCTTTTTATTCTTCAAGCCGGCTTAATTACTCATAAATGCTTTGTAAGGCTTCCGGCACATTAATTTTCAGTTTAGAGATGCGTTCCTGCTCTTTCAGTTGCCATTCCTTGTATTGAGTGAAAAGCGTCATGTGGCATTGTTTTTCACTTTCCAGTTCCTGCTTGAACCGATGCGTATTTTCTAAAGTCTGTTTCTCGGCTTGTTTCTTGATGGCAAACTTCATTTTATTCAGTTCCCGTTCATTCTGACGATGCCATTTTTGGAGTTCGAAAAACACATCTTCTACTTTTTGCGGGTCAACGGAAGGAACATGAGCGTAAATCAGCGTGTCTTTTCCATTGCCATCGGTGCTGTAGGGCTTCATGATTCCGTTCTGGAGTTCCTCACGAGCAGAAGAGAATTGCCCTCCGGGATGGATATATTTCCCAATAGTAGCAGCTATGGCTTCCAATTGAGATAGCGGTTACGCTCCTTGATATTCATTTGAGCAATGATATCTGTTTCCGTCGTTTCCTTCGGATAGGATGGACTGGAAGGTATTTTCGACTCCTTGAAGCGTACACCATTCTTTAAATGTAAAGTTTGCTACCCGTTTCAATTCTTTGTCTTTAGCCTTGACTGCTTCTCTCATCCAAGCGCAAAAGCATTCATCGAGGCTGTGTCTTCCAAAAGAGGATGCACCTGGGCCAGCATATTCTCGTCATAGCCGACACATATAGTTTTTCCCGATTCGGAAGCCGAACCCACAATATCGACTTTCGTAGTCAAAAAAGTCATGTTTTTCAACTTTGCCTCATTCCCGGATATAACTTCCTGTGCCAAATCAGCCAAGTGCGAAGCCGAGGTGGAAGTTAGTCCATGTTCACTGAAGAATACTTCATTTATTTTTTCCATAATAACCATTAATTACATTTGGTAAAAATGTCTACCCGAAAAATGCCTGTCGGCATGGTCTGAGACTCAATAATCGTCCATTTTATCTGAGTGCTTTCCAGTTTCATCATTATACAATCATCAAAAACGCCCATAAATTCTTTGAATAAGCTATCATTAAAAGTTTCACGAGTACAATAAATAGCAAAGATTAAATTAGAAACATCCTCCAATGAGACATATTTTGCAGGAAGGAATTTTTGTATATCTTTTAATTCGGTCTTTAAATAATCAACGCTCCCTGACAATGTAAAGAGGTCAATAAACTTTGTACAAGAATGATAGCCCAAGAAACTTCTTACATCATTAAAGTCAAAACAAGTCAGACCGACCTTTAGCAGACTGAAAAATGAGTTCGCGATATCCGTGACTCTTTTGTCCGCTTCTTCAAACAGTTCAGAAAACGTATGGCAAGGCAACGCATCATAATCCACAACGAAAATTCCGTCAGCAATTTTTTCCAATTCACCAAGTACTTTTATAGCGTTCTTTCTTTTTTCCATACCCTCAGACGAATGCGGCAAAGTGGCTATAAGCAATTTTACCTTAACTTTCAAATCAGCGGCTTTCTGAAGAAAATGCTTTATGCATCCTTCTCCTGTTCCTCCGCCCAGGCATACAATAAAAACAGACACAAGTTTGTCTGCAAGTATTTGCTCTAAACACGGCAACGATTTCTTACATTCTGCCTCTGCCAAACGTCTGTCCTTTCCACTTCCTAATCCGTCAGTGCCAATGAGGTACTTATGAGCGAGAGACAGTTCGCCTATCTCTTCTCCGTTCATTCCAAATACGCATAAATCCACATAAGGCAGCTCGTTCTTTTGTATTTTTTCCACAATTCTTCCTGCTCCGCCCCCAATTCCGATTATTGAGAAGCTACAAGTCTTGTGTGGAATGCCAAAATCAAACACAGGCTCAGATAAATCATTTTTTTCCATATAGACAACAATTTATTATAAAAAGTTAGTTAGTCAAAGTTTTTTTCAATGTATCCATTACTGCCCCCTTAATATTGGAATATCCTTTTCCGTTTTTTTTCCGCCATATCTTCCGTCCCGCCAAAGTAAGTGATTTCCCACAGCAAGCCCGCGACAAGCTCTTGCGGCGTAATCACGATGTCTTTCTCTACCACCACTTCCATGCCCGCTATTTCCGACCACGACGGATAACAGGCCACAGGGCAGTCGAGGTGATTGTCCGCTTTGTCGTATACAGAGCAGTTCATGTCTATCATCGGGCTACAGGTTTCCCAACGCCATACTAAGCGAATGTAATATTGGGGTGATTTCGCCTCCAACGCTTGGACGTTCTGATAAATCCTTTCCCATTTGCCCAGGTCGAGATGTCCGACCTGTTTCGGTTCGTTGGCCTGCCATAAATCCAGGAATGCCGGTCTGATTTCGGCAAAACTGAATTGCAAAAATAATTCCTTGAATGTCATAATATTTACTTTAGAATAATAAATACCCTCAACCCGCCCCCGTCTTTCCTTCCAGACAATCGGCACAAGGTAATGCGCAATAATCTTCCTCCATGGGCCGTGTACGTTATGCGTTTGTACGCCGTGCCGGAGATGCGCGGTAATAACCATGCTTCTGCCAGCTGCCACCTTGGTTTGTTGCCCCCTGCCATGCGACAGGGAAGTGCCGCCATTGTCTGATGCAAAGAAGGACTACGCCTTATTATGTCAAATTAAATCTACCGACCAGTTCAGGCTTTGTAGCTTCATATCCAGGTTTCGGAGCTGTTTGGAATAGTTGTCCGTCACCTTTCTTAGTTCACCCACGTCCACTGTGCGGACATATTTTATCTCCTGTCGCCCGTAACGGTCATTTTCAACAACGTGCTTCAAGAGGTCGCGCATTACCGTCAGGCGCAACTTCAATGCGTCTTTGCGGGCAATCATTTGGGTGAGAGTTTCTCCCTCGTGCACGGTTTGCATGTTGGTGCGGTTAATCCGATAGATAATCACCTCGAATTGCGAAAGGCATTCATCCAATTCTTTATACAATTCGTTCACGTCCTCAGAAGGTTGGTCACCTTCCTGCACCTTGGCGCTGTACTTCAGCCGACTTTTCAATTGGTCGATTCTGTTTTGCAGGTCGGCGCGGATGCTTAATGCTTCTGCCAGTTTCATTCTATTCCTCCTATTTGGTTTGATAATGCAAAGTTCCGTCATCCAAGTGCCAAATCGCAGCACAAGGCGAAGATATTTTGTATTCCATTATAAATTTTCAAACCACATATAAAGTAATGCAAACGAAAGCTGATGAAAAAAATAATTTGCTTATACCTCAATTCAGCACACTAAATGATTTCTTTTGCAAACAAAAACTGATTATGGAAGATTTTGATTTGCCAGACATTCTGAAAGGAAGAATTGAGAAAAGGAAAAAAGAAGAAGCCGAATGGGAAGCCCCATGTCTTTCAGTGGAAGAATTGCTTTGCCTGCAACTGCTGGGATATCCTTCCCGGCAAATAGTAGAAAGAGTTAACCCCGAAGTTAACGAACGGCTAAAAATGACGGCAGCAAAAGCCTCTCGTGAGCTTGACAAAGCGAAGCGGATATTGAACAGACAGGCAAAAGCAGGAGTTATAACCATTCCTTATTATGCAGCCGATTATCCTTACCATTTCAGAAACCTCTGCAATGATATTCCTCCGCTTATTCATGTATTGGGTAATACGGCCCTGCTCAACCGGGACGATACGGTGACCATTATCGGTGCCCGCGCTGCAGATGCGGATGGACTTGATGCCTCTTACCGATTTGCACGGCAGATAGGTGGGCAAGGCCATGTTGTCGTCAGTGGACTGGCATTGGGATGCGACACGGCAGCCCACCGAGGATGTCTTGATGCGGATGGACAGACAGTCGCCATTGTCGCCTCCGGATTGGACATTACGCATCCTAAAGTAAACTGGACTTTACAAGAGGAGATTGTAGCGAAAGGTGGAGTCATCGTGTCTGAACATCCGTTCGGCGTGAAGGCAAACCCAACGAGGCTGGTTGCCCGATGCCGTATGCAAGTGGCATTGACCCAATCGGTAATCGTGGCGCAATGCCCCATTATCAGTGGCACGATGTATGCCGTGCGTTTCGCCCAAGAATATAGCGGGGGTCCCTTTGGGTGGGAAAACAATGTTTATTCTGTCCGGTATGATACGCAGAATGAACTGAACTCCGGCAACCAATTCCTGCTCGATTATAACTTGGCTCTGCCCATTAGACCTGGACAGGAGGTAACATTAGATAATGATAATCGCCTGGTTATTTATCCATACTATTAAATTAAGAATGAAAAAGATAGTAAAGGTCAAGGATATAATATTCGACAAAAATCTGTTCGTTAACTACTTGTCAGGAACAGTGTTGGACTTGTTGTTGTGCAGTTATCGTGGCCTTCCGAAAGGAGTCAACTACATGGTTATCGGAGATCCCGGTGTAGGTAAAACGACTATCATTCTTGATTTAATGGCAAACATTCATAGAATGCAGCCTAATGTGAAGATGCTTTTTATAAGCGCAGAGATGAACGAAATCGATTTGTCCATTTACGTACAGCGTTATCCTAAGTTCGGCGAGTTGGATATAATGTTCATTGAAGCAGAATTTGATTCCGAAACACATGCCCTTGAAGATTTGGAGGAAGCGCTTTGTATGGGCTGGGATATTGTTGCGATTGATTCCTTTTACGAACTACAAGGCATTGTGAAAGAAGAAGAGAATATTACGTTAAAGAAATCCGAGAGCTTGTTATTATCAATCATTAAAAAGCAAAACAAGGCGAAAAATGAAAGGAAAGTACACACCTCCTTCCTAACCATACAACAAGTGACAAAGAACGGTGCTTTTATTGGCAGCAACCGATTGAAGCACATGATAACTGCCATGATGGAACTGCGACTTGACAACCCGAAGAATATCTATTCTGACCGTTATGTTACATTCTCCAAACATCGGCGTGGCGATGTCGGCGTGAAATTGTATTATAGTCTCAGTCAGGCCGGAGATGTGTTTTTTGATGAAGAACGGTTTTATAACGACCAAAAGTTGCGGAAGCTTCAAAATGAAGTCAGTTCGCAACTTCATGAATATGCAGACAAGTTCAATAAACTTTTTAACAATATAAGTGATGACAAATAAAGAATATGTATCAAGGCGAGACGCGCTTTTGCAAGAACAGGCTCCTTACATTGTGATGAGCAAGAATGAACTGATTGCCGAAGGTGAAAACTTTTACAACATCCGAGGCGTACCAGTTATGGTCACCCCAAACGTGCAGAATCGACTCGACCAACTGATAGGACTTTCGCCTCGCCAGCGCGAAGGAGTGAAACAGGCTTACGGAAATGACGTTGTGATGAATCTGCGAAACAGTTTTGCTATGGCCAACTGCGTGGCTCGTCCAAAGAAGTTTGCGTTAATAGCCAATGCTGCCGAAAGCATAGTTGATGGTATTGTACCGCTGGACGAAGAAGCGATACCCATGCGCTCTTTTTTCGATGTCGTCGAAATACTTGCCGACAAATACGGTTATGAGGTTGACCAATTGCAGGGCTCCGCCCGTGCCGCATATGGCATAATTGTACGCTTAATGCCTATTTATCCACAACACGATGCGCCTTTCAACAACGATGAGTTTGTTACCAACGGGCTATATTTAAAATGGAATCTCGGAGAGATAGAGCTTGGCAACTATTATCTTCGACTGGTTTGCACGAACGGGCAGATGCAACTTTCTGAAAATTCGTTGGAACGCGTACACAGGATTGATGACAAAAAGATAACGGAGATTATCAACTCGTCCAACAATCTAAAAATGATTACCCGGAATTGGAACTCATTTAAGCACGCATTGGTGACAGCCAACAATACACCTGCCTCATTGTCAGAGGTGCATAGCGGCAAGAATCTTCTGTTACGGCATGGTGCGCCTGAAGACTTGGCGGAACAACTGATGCCTTACAGCAGGCTCATAGAAATGTATGGGACAAAAGGCCTACACGTTCCACCCAAACAAGCAAAAAGCGACATAGACATGTATGACTTGTTCAATCGCCTGACAGATTTCGCCTCGCACAATCAGCTATGGGAGCAAACCGACAACCGCTCTTCTTCGCTTATGCAGCAAAGTATGCAGCTTCTTTTGCGCAAAAGAGACATACAAACTTATTATGACATTTTCTCATAACCGAATCGCTTCATGATAAAATTTATTTCTGACATTGAGCATTATGACGTCGTGCTGAACCTTGTGGCAAAAGCGCGCCGTACCCTTTGGATAGGTACTGCTGATATCAAGGATCTTTACGTAATGCGCAATGGAATGAACCTACCATTTTTAGCCATCCTGTCAGAGCTGATTAGCAAAGGAGTGGAAATAAGATTGATACATGCCAAAGAGCCAGGACAGCCATTCAGAAAGGACTTTGACAGTTATCCCTTGCTTGCCAAACAGTTGGAACGGATGCTGTGTCCCCGCGTGCATTTTAAAATTATCGTTATTGACTCATTCTTATGCTACATCGGAAGCGCCAACTTAACGGGCGCAGGTATGGGGATGAAATCTCCATTGCGCCGCAATTTTGAAGCTGGTATAATCACTAACGAAGTGAATATTCTAAATTCAGTTGTTGAAGAATTTGATAAGGTATGGCGCGGTTCAGAATGTTTAAAATGCCAACGGAAGCAGTATTGTCCTGACCCGTTGATATGGAAATAATTAAACTTATAATTATGACACTAAAAGAATTACTAACGCAAGTCGGCTTCGACGAACTTCTTCCGTATCTGGAGAAATGGGAAAAGAAGAATTTGGATAATATCTATGCCTTCCGTGAAGCATACGATATTCTTAGAAACATGGAACCGGACAAGGATTATAAAGGGGAAGTTACCATAATAACGACAACAAGAGAGAACGGGACAAAAATCACACAGGTGAACTTCTTGGACGATAATGTCTGGGAGAAAGAACTGGCTAAAGAATTTGTTTTTCCCAACGGTATGCAGCTCAGCATGGAAGAACTTGCCATGCGCTGTTTGTGGGAAATTACTTTCTATGGTTTTTCGCCTGCAGATCTCGAAGACACATTCTCCAAGATGTTTGGCAGACAGAAACCTATGAATCGTTACGAAACGGCATTGGACAATTTGGAAGAAAGCATTTGGAAACATCAGACCCCTCGCAAGTTCCGGGCAAGGGATGAAGACGGAGAACGGCTGACCATTGCACATTCTCCTTTTAAGTTTTGTAATAAGCCGATGAACCGCACCAAGAAGAAACGGAAATATCGTCAGAATAAACGCGAAGAATATCTTGAGACCATGGCAAAACGTGAAACGCTCATACAGATGCTTACCATTCCGGGTAGCAGTTTTAAGCGCAGCGATGTAGAATTCTTGTTCAACATTGCGTATGGCATCCGGTATGACTATTGTTCTGTTGTTCATGGAACAAACGGACGGCTGGACTATATCCTTGAGTCCATGACAAAATACCAGCAGCTTGATTTAAGCCGATATGACCATGCGATTGTGCTTATCCGTTATTCTTCCCGTTATCCTTTGGATGATACAGAACTGGAGATATTCCGTCAAGCGGTGCATAATCGGTTGGGATATGAAAATATCTTGTTCGGTACTGCCGTAGAGAACAATAAATGTGAACAAATCAAAGTTATGCTGTTATTGAATAAAGCAGTATGAAAATAATAAAAAAGAAGGTATTGCTTATCATTCTAATACCTTCTTCTTTAAATATAAATAATTGTTTCTATTTTTATATTGAAAAAGCTGTATCTTATAGCAGATAATGACAAAGAAGAAAAAGTTATCTGATGCAGTGCAGACGATACTGATTGTCATCTTTCTTTATCCGTGTGCCAGCTATTCAGGCTTAATGCCTTTCCGTGCCAATTCATCCAATACGATTTGCATCTTTTCCTTGATGTAATTCACGAACTTATCAGTATGGTTTACCATGTCGGCAAGGGTTTTCATATCCCAATATCTGTATTGGTCTAAATAGACATTCCCATAAGGCCAATGGTTGCTGGAACCATCCGAGAACAAGTCCAGTTTTTGCTGTGGACCAGGATGTTTCCCGTCAAGAGATACGATACCAAAATATACATCTGAGACGTAACTTCTATTGTCGGACTGGAATCGTATGGCAATATCTTTCCATTCTGGTTTGCGGAAAGTGAAACTTTTGCCATCCCTATTTTGACAAGACATATTATATTCATCATATTCAAGAACCATGCTTTTTGCCATTCGTTGTAATTCCGGTCGAATGAGATTCTCCCATATATATTTCAGATAATCATATTGAAAATCATAAATATTAGCGACTATTTCGGCATTATTAGCCATCAGTTCGAGGAATTCGTTTTTATATTTCTGTTCCATTGCTTGATGAGTTAATTCTTTGATAAGATTGGTATATTGTATCATTGTTTCACGGATAAGAGGCTTCTGGGCGGAGAGTTGGATGCAGCGTTCCAGCCATTTCAGTATGGTTTCTTTGTAAGAAATGCAAATGTATGCCACATTTTCTCCGCTTTGTTTGCTTGCCTCATCTCCCCAAAGTGTCAGATAGAGAATGACATAGTTGCCTGAGCGATACTTCTTTTCCGCAAACTCTTTATATCGTTTCAGTTGTTCCCATTGATCTTCGGCATAGATTTTATTCTCAATGATAATGGCTTGGTTCTTGATATTGGTTATCAGTAGGTCCAGCCGTCCGTTTGGCACAGCATATTCTGTGGTAACAGAAGCTGTCGAGGTATCGAAGGATGATAACATTTCGTTCTCGCCGAAAGTGGCAAGAAATTCTTTCAAGTAGATATCTCCTTGCCCATGACTGCCTTCCGGGTTCAGAAACTCTGCAATGATTGCAGAGTGCTTCGTTTCATAATGGTTAACGCCGCACGCATGAAAGATGTTGAATTGCTCTCCGCGCAGCCGGCTTTCATTCCGCGAAACTTTCGCTTTTGCCAAAATGAATTTCGCTTCGTTTAATAAATTGTTTAGGTCTGCCATAAAACATTAGCTTGTTTAAAACACAAATTTAGTAAGAAAATACGAATTTTACAATTAAACGGATGAATAAATTATTACTATGCATTGTTTTAGCACAAATAATAACGTACTTGGCAAATCGAAAAGTAAATTCCATTAAAATCTAATAATAAATCTGTTCTTTTGCAAAAGGACATCAACCAGCTTATAAAAGGATACCTTTTAGGCTGTAAAAGGTATCCTTTTGACCGCAAAAAGACAGCCTTTTGAATTTTATGTTTAATGCTTATTCCCACCATTGCCTCATTTTGTAAAGCCGAATCTTGTAGTAAAGGCGTTCCATTTTACGGACGTATATTTCGCGTCCGATATAACGTTTGTCATCAAATGTCGGGTATTCGCTCTCAAATATTGACGCGCTTTTGTATTCGGCAATCTTTTGGGGCGGAACGATGTCAGTCACATTGCGGATGTTCATCCGCTTAATCTGACTGTCAGATATGTTTACTCCGTCTTCTTTAAGATATTCCAGAAGGCTGATGCAGGTGTCAATCCACAGGTTAAAGCCGAAGTCGCCGTCCTTGTCGGCGATGATTGAATGGGAGAAATAAGCCCTCATGCAGCGAAGTTTGGCATATTCCAGTTCGTACAGAAATTGCCAGTCATACTGTGGGTCGTGGGCAGCATGGTCCGCAAGGGTGTCAATCAACGGTTGAAGATGCTCTTTCTTCCATTCGTTGAAACGCTTGTAGTGATACCACATTCCGCGTTCATAACTTGCAATACGCATCTTATCTTCTTTTCTTTCTTTTCCTGTAAAATCGGAAGATGGAGCCAGTTCTGCATAGAGCGTTACCCATTGCTCAAACTCTTCATCTGATTTAAGCTCTTTCGGTATGCGCATACCACGTCTAAGCAATTCATTCTTTTCTTCGTCCGTCAGGCTTGAAACATCCGCAAGAGGATAAGTATAGTCATCTTGATCCAGGCCGACCAATGTTTTTGATTCATCCATATGACAACATTATATTTTAAGTAAGCGAAATAGAATAAGAGAATATTAAGGAGGAAATTTACCCGATGCAGCTCATTACAACACTTACCATCATCTCTTTCTCCTCCATACGGGATTCGGCAATCATGATAGTCAGCGCAACGAGGGTGTAATCCTCAATGCGCTTCTGACCGTATTCGTCATACAGTATGCCGTTACGGTCAAGGAAATAAAGGAAGATAGCTGCCGCAATCCGTTTATTTCCGTCATTGAAACTGTGGTTCTTGGTGACGAAATAAAGCAGGTTGGCGGCTTTCTCTTCTACTGAGAGATAGACGTCTTTCCCCGCAAAAGTCTGGTAAATGTCACCGATGCTGCCCCTGAACGAGTCGTCTTTTTCATGGCCGAACAAGCCGAACCCGATGTTGAAGCGCATCGTTTCAATCAAGCGGCGGCACTCATCGTATGTCAGAATGTATGTGGTTTCGTGTCCTTGCGGCCGTGACATACGCTGGTGGTCGTAATCATCAAGCAGGGTAAGTGCCGTGTCGTAGTCATTTATAACATTGAACATTTGCCGAATTTCCGGCGCATCATTTGTTTTATTCATTCAAAAGTATGTTTATTATTCCGCCGCCTTGAAATTAAACACGGGCTTTATCGTGTTCACGATAGCCACTGTGTCCTTGATGTTTTCGATTATCTCGTCTTTCGGTTTGTAAACCATCGGCGACTCGTCTTTTGTTTCCTCGTTCACGCTTTCAGTATAGATGCCTTCCATTGACTTGGCATAATCTTCAAGGCTGATGTTCCTGAAGGCTTGGGCACGGCTCATTATGCGCCCTGCACCATGAGGGGCTGAGCAGTTCCAGTCGGCATTTCCCTTGCCGATACAAATCAACGAGCCGTCACGCATATTGAGAGGAATGATGCACTTCCGACCTTCGTAGGCAGCGATTGCACCCTTGCGGATGATGTTGTCAGGGCCGATGTAATTGTGTACGCTCTCGAAGCGTTGGCCGGCATCGGCATTTTCAGCCCAGCCACAGCCTGAAAGATAGTCTGTTATCAGTCCTGTTATCACGCTGCGGTTAATCACCGCCCATTGCTGGCACAGGCGCATATCGTGCAGATAGTCGTTGCGGTAACAGCCTTCAAGGTAGCTCAGGTCCGGCGGAATTGTCGGTTTGAGCATCTTGAACGAGCAATGCAACTGCCTGATTACCTCTTGCAGTTCGGCCTTTCGCCCTGCCTGTTTATACTCGGCGATAAGCCTTTCCTGCTCATTCATCAGTTCCGCCCATCCTGACTGACATTTCACAGCCAACTTCTGGTATATCTGCGCCACCTGCTTGCCGAGGTTGCGGCTGCCGGTATGTACTACGAGGTAGTATGTTCCGGCATCATCCTTGTCAAGTTCAATGAAGTGATTACCTCCGCCAAGTGTGCCTATCGATTTGTATAACCGCTTGTTTTCTTTCAGTTCGCGGTTGCATCGCAGGTTTTTCACAATCTCTTTCGCCTCGCTGTACATGCCGATGTACTTCTCAGGCAAGGCTGCATAGTCCGCATTTCGGTGGTTGCGCCCGGAAGGGATGTTGCGTAGTATGAACTCATTAAGTGAGTGGAAATCTATTTGATTTATGCAAGAGAACGGCTGCACCATAATGCCGCAACCGATGTCCACACCTACGATATTGGGGATAATCTTGTCTCCCAGGTCGCCAGTAAAACCTATTACGCATCCTGCCCCGGCATGAACATCGGGCATTATGCGGATTTTGCAACCGCTGAATGTGTGGATAGTCAACAACCGTTCTATCTGTTCAATGGCAGTTGTTTCGATGTTGTCCGTGAATATCTTCACGTCGTGATTCTGAATGTTTCTCATTGTTTTCACCTATTTAGAGTTTACAAGTGCAAAAATAAGAGAAGGTGTGTGCCGAATTGAGGCATAAGCAAAAAAAATATCAACCCTGTGCTTTATTTTGGCACAGAAAAACACTTCCTTTGCGCAAAACTATTTGCTTATGACACTGAAAGAACTGGTAATGAAAGTAGATTTTGACAGCCTTCGTCCCCACTTGGAGAAGTTTGAGCCGGAACATCTGGATAACATTTATGCTTTCCGCGAGGCATACGATATTTTGCGCCGCATGACTCCTGCCAAAAATGGACAACATGAAATCCATGTAAACTGGAGCGGTGGAGAAATGGAGGGAGAAGAAAAATGGATAAGGGTGCATCCCATGCATGAAGTCAGTTGGGAGGAAGATTTGGCTGCGGATGTTGTGGTTGCCGATGATGTACACCTCACCAATGAAGAACTTGCTATGCACTGTTTGTGGGAAATCACTTATTGGGGTTTTTCCCCACAAGAACAATTAGAAACCTTTAATCGGAGGTTTAATCACCATAAGCCAGCCAACCAATATGAAATTGCTTTGGACAAGCTGGAAGAAAGCATTTGGAAGCATCAAACTCCACGGCGGCTTCGTTGCCGAGGAGAAAACGGAGAACGGTACACTACCCGGCAAAGCACTCGTTACTTGTTCAACGAGCGGAAGAACCGCTCCAAGCGGAAACGGGAATACCGTCAGGACAAACGGGAGGAATATTTGAAACGGATGGCTGCACGCGAGAACCTGATAACGCAGCTTTCCGCCGAAGGAAGTAGTTTCAAGAGAAGTGATGTGGATTTCCTGCTTCACATTGAGTATGGAAGACAATACGATTACTTGTCCATCACAAGCGGAACTTATGGACGTTTGGACTACATTTTAGAGTCAATGACCAAATACCAACAACTAACGTTGGAGAAGTACAATAATGCTGTCGTTTTTCTATCGTTTCCGGCTTGCAGCCCACCGACAGGTGAAGAAAAGGAACGGTTTGAAGAAGCTATACGCCGGCATTTAGGATATGACGATATGCTTTTCGGTATGATTACTCATGAAAACAATGAACAGGATATTAAAGCCACGCTGTTACTGAATCATAGATTACTTGCCTAAATATCCAATAATAAATGAGCAAATATTATTTGGATAAATGGGCAAGTAAGCAATAAGTCTGCCGAGCACACTACAAAGAGGCTACCTTCCTAACCAGCTTTGAGGTAGCCTCTTCATGAAATAATCAATTGCGTTAGGATAGTATTTGTATTTTCAGCCGCTTTGCTTCATCTTCAACCAACTTATCCCACAGACGTGAATGTTGCAAAGAGGACGCGGGAATACGGTCTTGATACTTTTCCAGGAACTCCGCGCTGTACAGGCCATCCCTGCCGTAGCAATCAATGATTTCATTCCAGTCCCAGTAGTCGGCAAACTGCTCCAAAAGTTCCGGAGTCAGTATCAGGTCGGAATTACGGGATAATTCCCGCCAGTTCCAATAGTTCTTGTACTTCTCCAAGTTTCCTGCCGTGAACAGGTGTTCGTTGCTTGAGCCGGAGATTTCTTCCCAGTCAATCCTGTTCTTGAATTTCTCAAGCATAGAAACCGTCCAAAGGATATTGCTGTTACTGGAAATCGTTTTCCATTCCACTTTGTCCTTGTATTTCTCCAGCAGTTGTTCGTTCCAAGCAAAGTCGCCCGAAAGTTCCTTCCAAGCGGCATCTTCCAATACTTTCGCCATAAAATCGTTGCTTAAATTCTTTGTTACCATAATACTTTAATGTTTAGAAGTTTATCATTAATTCTGCTGCAAAGTAAAGAGCATTAAATGCCAAAACGCGGCATATCATAAAAGAAATACAGGAAAAAGAGAAAAATTAAGGTTGGGCTACGATTTGGCACAAGGAAATGCGTAACTTTGTAGCATAACCATAAAATGACAGCAATATGGCAGCAAATCTTTTTGGACGATACGTATGGCTGATGGATATCTTGCGCAGATACAAACGGCTGACGTTTCAGGAAATCAATGAGCTTTGGCAGGAAAGCGGATTGGGCTATGGCGAGGAACTGCCTTTGAAGACTTTTCATAACCATAAAAAAGCCATCAAAGACATCTTCGATGTATATATAGAGTGCGACCGGAAGGATGGATACCGTTATTACATTGACGAGCCGGAACGCATAGAGGGTAACAACCTGCGCAGCTGGCTCATCAGTTCATACGCTACATTGAACCAAATCCAAGCGGATAACAAGCTGGAAGACCGGATTATCTTTGAGGAAATCCCTTCGGGACAGACCTGGCTGACCTGCATTGCGGATGCCATGCGTCGTAACCATGTGTTGAGCATTACGCACCAAGGCTTCGGAAAACCGGAACCCAGCACATTCGACATTGAGCCTTACTTCTTGAAAGTGGTGAAACGCCGTTGGTATGTAGTGGCGCGCAGTCCTTATTACTCCGAGCGGAATAAAGAACAAGGCGTCAAGCCAAGTGATGTGTATTTGGTGTACGCCCTCGACCGTATTTCAGACATTCAAGATACGGGACGGACGTTCAAGATGAAAAAGAACTTCGATGTACACAGCTATTTTGAAGGATGTTGTGGCATAATCACTTCTAACGAATCGTCTCAAAAGATTGTTCTTCGGGCATACAATGGTTTTGCGGACTATTTGCGCACATTGCCTTTGCATGAATCACAGCGTGAGATTGGAAGTGATGACGAATCGACTCTCTTTGAATACCACCTAAAACCAACTTTCGACTTCTATCAGTTGGTGCTTGCCCAAGGCGACCAAGTGGAAGTATTGGAGCCGGAATCGGTACGTGACGAGATGCGCAATTTTGCAAAAAACATGTTGGACTATTACACTTGGAAAGAGGAGGAGAAACCATGCAAGGAATAAATTTCATCGCCATCGATTTTGAGACAGCCACGGGCAAACGTGCTTCCATCTGTGAAGCCGGAATCTGTGTGGTACGTGATGGAGAGATTGTGGAAACCCGTTCGTGGCTTGTCCGTCCGCAAGGAAATAGTTACAGTTATTGGAACATGCAGATTCACGGTATCCGACCGAATAATACAGAAAACTCTCCGGAATTTCCGGAAGTATGGGCAGAAATCAGTGAATACCTTAAAGACATTCCCGTGCTTGTAGCTCACAATGCCGCTTTTGACATCGGTTGCATCCGCCACTCGTTGGAACTCTATGGTATGGAGAAGCCTGACATCACTTATTATTGTTCCCTCCGTGCGGCACGCAAGCTTTATGATTTCGGCTGCAACAGTTTGGGCTATCTCTGTGACCAGTTCAAGATTCCTTGCGGGCAACACCACCGGGCAGGGGATGATGCGGAGATGTGTGCGAGGTTGTTTCTGACGGAGTTGGAGGATGCAGGGTGCGAATTGGAAGAAATGGGATATTGTGGTGGGAAGCTGTAAATGTAGCACATTTTCGGTAAACAATGTAAGTGCTGTAATCCCGATAAAATAGGAACTATGTATGTCATGTTTTTTATGCTAAATACACGATTTGACCGATTAAACATATTTATATGAAAACGGAATGGACTTTGAAAGAAATATCAGAATGGGTAAAAGATAATTCGAAAGTGAGAATACCTGCTATACAACGAGGGTTGGTATGGAAACCAAATCAGGTAGAATTACTATGGGACTCCATTCTGCGCCAATTCCCTATTGGCGCTTTCATGCTTTCATACAAAGATGAAATGTACGACCTGATAGACGGTCAACAGCGTTGGAACGCCATAGCATCAGGATATAGCACATCGAACGATGGTTGTATCTTATGGATTGACTTAAAACCTGAAAGCGTTTGGAAGGAAGGCAATACTACTAGGAAATATTTCATACGTGTCACCACGAAGGCACATCCCTGGGGCTATGAGGCTGACGATAAATGTAATCCGCTTAAGACGGCACAAAAGAGAGCTGCACTTGAGGAGTTTGGAGTAAACACAGACGACGAATACAAAGGCATAATCAGCCTGACTGAAACTTATCCTATAGAATCAGGGGTGCCCATCCCTCTGTGCTGGATGGTAGCTGCAGGAGAGGAATATAGTGAGGACAAATATGGTTTTGCGGAATACATTATGGATAAAATAGGAGAGAATAAAGTATCCCGAATGTTTAAACTGAAAAATGTGGACGAAATTAATGCTTGTTTGATAGCCAAATACCATGATGTTTTCAAAAGATTGTCGTCCTTTAAAGTCCCGACCATTCGTATAGACCAAGAAACTATCAACAAAGAAAGTGAGAATAAAAGTGGAAATGGAACACTCTCGGACATAGAGATACTTTTCAACCGTATCGGCACCGGTGGTACCCGTATCACCGAACGCGAGTTGATGTATTCAGCGGTAAAAGCTTATTGGCCGGAACTGACGAAAGAGAACGATAGGTTGGCAGCACTCTACATGCCTCCACATACGCTGATATCATTGGCTTTCCAACTTGTGCTTTCCGATACAAACAAAGGACTTGAACGAACACCGGATGTGACGAAAATCAGAAAGTTGGCTGGTAATGATGGCGTACGTAATGCGATAAACAATCTGTACCTTACTGATGGAAATAAATCTGTAATGAGCCGCATACTTTCTTTAGTAGATCAATGGTTGACAGATTGTGATAAGATACCTAAAGTATTAAGAACCACAATTGCCCGTAAGTCGCCCGAAGTGTACCTGTTGCTGATGATATTTGCCAAGTGGAAAGAAGAGGGACAGATAGATCCGATATTAAAGGAAGAGGCACTATTTCGAGCAACGGCTTACTATCTTCACTGGATGGTCGGCGATAAGTTTGGTGTGGCAAATAGTATATACAAGGCTGTGGCAAACAATCCACTAAACGAATGGAGAACCATTATAAAGCGAGTGTTGTTGGTGTCGTGTGTGAAAGGGACGATTATCCCCTTGTTGTCGCCAGAAGCATTTAGGAGCTTGTTTATAATAGAGGGTGATAAGAACTGGCGACCTGATGGGAATGGGCGCGGCAGTATGCCGTGGTGGCCGCTGTGGGAAACCGTCTCTTACAACGAAGAAATGCTACTCTACGCGCAACGGGAATATATGTGTAAGAGATTTCCTAATTACGACCCAGCACGGCAAGATTTATGGGAAGACAAAAACAGACCTTGGGATTTCGACCATATCATACCTCAAGACTGGATACACAGACGAAGAAGTTGGAGACAGGCATACACTGATTATTGCAAGGCTTGGAAGGATAACAATGGGAACATGGCTGCAATACCATTCTGGGTGAACAGGGCAAAAAGTAATGAGGCAAACTGGGAGGAATATAAAGAGAATCCTATAGGCTTGTTGGCTGATGATGATATATCCGATTTCGACGAACTATTTAATGCAATGTTAAATAGTGATGCAAAGCAGGCAAAGTGCTTTGCAGAAAAGACTTTCACTCGTATGTGCAAGATATACAAGGAAGTATATGCTCTACTTGAGCCAGTAGATTTTAGGGTAGGAGAAATTACTTTCATCGAAAAAGGAGGAATAAAAAACCGTAATGAAAGAATGACGGCTATTCGCGATATATTGGTAAAGGAAGGTTTTACTGCAGGTATATACTACCTTTACGATAATATTGAGTATCCTCAAAACGATATTGATGACTGGACTAGGGAGTGGATGTCGTGCGGTTGCATTACCGAAAACAATTATTATGCAGCTTTTACGATGGTACTATATCAAGATGGAAGCATTGGCGACCAAATAGAGATAGGGCTGAGACGGTTGCCCCAAAATGCTGAACGTTCCGGGAAAGTAGCAGAAGGGCAGTTGCAAAAGTTGAGAAGATACGAAACATACGAGTTGTATGAGGATAATAATTCATGGTGGCACATTTGTAAAGAGATTAGCATAAACACGGATAATGATATAATAATCAATGAACTAAAAGAATTAGCAAAATTCGCATCTAAGGAGTTGCAATAAGTATTCAATTTGAATAATGATGACCATCCTCCACCTCTCCGACACCCACAGTCAGCATCGGCGGCTCACCCAGCTACCCGATGCTGACATCCTTGTACATTCAGGGGATTTCACCATGAATGGAAGTGAGCAAGAAGCCATTGATTTTATGAACTGGTTTTGCGACCTCCCTTATTCCTACAAAATTTTTATCTGTGGCAATCACGATGCCTGCCTATATGGAGCCAAGATAGACGGGTTGGATAAGAATGTGTATTACCTATGCAATTCCGGCGTAACAATTGATGACGTTAATTTTTATGGCGTTCCCATGTTTATGGAAGATTGTATCTCTGAACGTCAGAGCCGTAACTATGCTGCCATACCTGCCGACACGGATGTATTGATAACCCATTGCCCACCCTATGGTATTCTTGATTTTGACGATGGGATAAAGTATGGTTCGACAGAACTTCTGGCGAGGGTGGAAGAAATAAAGCCTCGTTTGCATCTGTTTGGCCATATCCATAAACAGCATGGCGTAAAGAAAGATGGTTTAACTATTTTCTCAAATGGCGCGATCATGAATGGAGATTACACGAACTTCAACCTTCCGAACCTGATTGAAATCTAATGAAAGTATTGATTATTCAGAAAGGGGTATTTAAGGAAATGGCGGCGAAGTTCAGTCGCTTTTCCGAACTTTGCTTTTTAATTTGCTAACAAGTTGTTGGTAAAGACTGGAGCATGTTAGAGGCAGAAAACCGTCCATATTGGATGGCATCGCACATGACACTTCACGCGACACAATATACAATCAACCCTAATGCCATCGTATAAACGAACAAAAATATCACCAAAACTTTCATCCAGAAGTCAGAGAACCAAACGCCTTCATTTCGCCTAAGGATTTTGCGCATATTGGATTCATGTTCCGTTAACATTTTCGTCTGTTCGGAACGATGATTTTCCAATAGGGTTTTCCATGTCTCAATGGCTTGGTTTAAGAGTTGTTGAAGCTGGGCAAGATGTTCAGACTTTATAGTTGCCTTGAACTGTGTGTTTTGCTCTGCTTTTACAATCGCATTGCAAATACCGTTAATGATATTGCCGAAACTATCAATAGCAGTTTTCAATATCATTGCAGCATCACGCTCTGCTTTAATAGCGTCTTGAAGGTCTTGATGGATTTTTAACAATGCTTCTTTTGCTTCACGGATTTCTGTGAGCCGCTTGTCTGCATCCTGCTTTTCAGCCTCTATCTCATGGCTAATTTCAGCCTTTTTCAACATATCATCAACATTTATTGATGGAGTGATTTTTGATTTTCCAATTCCCATGATTTCAGCCTTTTAATAATTTGTTTATCTATGAAGTCCCTTTTTGCGCTTGCACATACTGTTTGCCATTCTTGCACAGCGGCGTGCCCATTCAAGTTCGTCCTCATCCTTGTTCCGTCCCCAACCACTAGTGTCAGAACCGCCACCGCCGCTTGAAGCCGCCATACTTGTGGCTGCATCTATATATCCGGCAAAGAGCAAAAAAGCCGTGTGCTGTATCTCTTCAATCTTAGCCAACGGATGTGCTTCCTCCAAAGAACAATTCTGCCGAATGATAGTATCAGCGGCTTCGGATACCTCGATATGGAAACTGTGATATTCGTCTGTCGCTATATCGTAATGCATCATAACAGGCTGCGAAGCAGTCGAAGGTTGTATAACAGGAGTCGTGTCAACTATCCATGTTTGTTGGGGAACAGGCTTTGCCGGATCGGATTTCCTTTCCTGCGGATGTAGTTTTGCCCAAGTAGCTTCAATCTTTGATGGAGTCAGGTTTCGCCCGATACCCAACATGGATGACTTGTAAATGGAGTTGCCACGCTTGATAGAATAGCCATAAATTCCGCCACCGTCTTTTTCTTGCAGGTGCACTTTATAGCCCCGTTTCACCAGTTCCATTTCATACCTCTGCCAACTGAATTCATCCATCGTGCGGAGTATCTCCATGCAACTGCCTGAGATTTCTTGTCTGTGACGTATGCCTATTTCTTCAGATTGTACCCAGCCTCGTCTCTCGTTGATGATATTCGCAGCCATGACAGCCCTCTCGCCAATCTTATGACTGTCATTGATTTTTCCGTCCATATCCACACGGTTGGCATCAATGTGCAGATGGAGAATGCCACTTTTAGAATCACGATGCAGGGCGACTATGTATTGAGACCCTTTGAGGTTGGTCTGTTTTGAGGAGACCCGTTTGGTCTTGCCGGAGAGGTCAATAGAATCAAATACGCGGATGAACTCATTTGACAAACGTACCCAATCGTCCATCGCCCAGTTCCGGCTTTCTTCCTCGGATGGGGAAATCTCAATTCTTATCACATTCCTGCCAAGCGGTCTGCCCTTATTGATGTTCTCTGCAAACTTTTTCTGCACGAGCATCATACGACCGTACATCGCTTCCGGCGAAATATCATCGGGCAAGAAGTTGGCTTTGACTATATCCGCTTTCTCCTTGTTGACGGAATATCTTATGGCATTTGCGCCATGCGATATGGTAGAGGCTTTTGCTATCATAAAATTTATTCAGTAAGGTAATTTTCTATCTGGCTCCAGCGGTTGATAAGCTGAGTAGCGGCTCTCATCCATTGTTCCACAAATCGGGTATCGCTGAAATACATTGCCCGTTTGTCCGCTTGGATGGATTTCACGGCTGCTGCAATACGGATAATGTCACCCCTTGCATCCGTCAGACTACACAAGGCTTCCACCTCACGTTCAGACAACCGTTGCCGTGGATGTTGTCCTAAGGCGGTACGGCGCACATAATCGCTCATGGATAAGCCACAGGTCTTGGCAAGTTCTGCCGCTTGGGTATATTCCTGCTTTGTTACCCTAGCTTCAAGCCGCAGAGTGCGCCTTGTAACTTTCTTCTCGTTTTCTTCATCAACTTCCTTGTCGGTATTCTTTTTCTTCTTCATGTTCTGTTATGGGTGAAACATCAATAAAAAGGGTCAGCACGGTGGGAGCTTGCGACTGCCGGAATATGCCTATGTGGTACAAATAAGCGAAGCGAATTTGTGCGACATAGGAACTTCTTGCAATACTGCATACAACAGTTTCGGACACACCAACTTTCTGATACGGCTATATCTGGTTGTCAGCCGGAATATCTCCGCCGGAATCTTCCGTTGCTGCAGTCTGTGGGGAAACAGAAGGGAAAGAAGAGGGAGAAGGCTGTTTGCCTTCATCTGATATAGCTGGCATATCCTCCTTATCGTTTTGCCGGTCTTTCAGTCGGACATAAAAAGGATTGTCTATGCGGTTTCCGTCCTGCATCCATGCTGATATACATTTCAGTGTGTGGATACTTGTCCGGTTACTTTGCGTAGATACGACAATTCCCAACTGGTTCATCTTATCAAGCACACGGGATATGGTCTTTTTGTCATAGCCCAACTTGTTAGCTAAATCCACTTCTGAAAGAACGGCTTGCCCCATTTGCAAGGTTGTGGAGAAACCTTTTATGGCATAATCGGTTTCTTTCAACACTGCCTCCTCAATAAGTCGGTGCAGAATCTTCATGCGGTCAATGCCGTATTTGCTTCCTGCCAGATACGCAAGCTGCTCTGACGAAAGCACTATACAATAATTCAAGTCTGTTTTCATCATCTGTCTGTTTGAAGATATTTTATAAATGGTACAGCCAAAAGAGAAAGTCAGCGGTGCATTTCATGTCCTCTCTCCGGCATATAATACTCCCTATCGTACGCAATATGGTCAAGTACGTCTTGCAGTCTGTCAAGTTGGCGACTATCCAATACACGGATGGCGGCAATAGTGATGTTCTGCGAAGCGATACGTCGATGTTCGCGGTTCCTCTCTGACATGCTGCCGTCCCCATCTGCATAGACGCTCCGCAGATAATCGTTCACAGCTTCGGTCTGTGCCTTGCTTGGATATGCCGCAGGGTAACGGTCTTGAATATACTCCACCATGTGGCTGACCGCGTTTGCCAGCAACGGTTCACGATTTTGTAGTTGTTTGATAAGTTCTTCCTTTCTCATGTTTTCAACTATTTTGTCCCATGTCCCAAGCATTTCTTATAACTTTCTCTTTTATTTGTTTTTTGTTTTCATCCTTTTTTAGGGGAAAAGAGGGACAAAGGGACAGATATTCTTCTTTTCCCTTAGTTTGAGATTTAAAATGGTAGCTCCTGTTCACTAGGTAATGAAGTACAGACTTCTTCGTTTGGTGCGTCCACTCTCACCCACGGATGCTTTGTCCGTCCGGTCTTGTCACAATAGGCAGGATGCAACCCTTTGACCTTTTCCTGATCACTCCGTTTCCAATTAGGAATCATGGCCATCAGGCGATTGATATATTGTGATGTGTATTTGGCAGGATTGCGTCTGACCAAATCATTGGGCATTTCCTCTATAATCTGCCGGGCACAAACCATGTTGAGTGTGGTCATTGTTGAGTTTGGTTCTGAGTATGCTCCCTTTTGATAAGCCTGTCGGATCGGAATGGTCCAACTTGCATATTGGACGGGAATCTCACGCTCCAAATACATTTCCAGATCTTCCATGATGGGATCAACAAGAATATTGGAATGTTGCACCTGCACTTCATTGGCTTGAATTTCCATATCGGGTGTCAAGTAAAGTTTCATTCCTTGCCGATAATAGGCGTATGCTTCTGCCCAAAGCTGAGGAACAACACGTTGTAGCGCATCCAGCCATTCTGAAACATGGCCATTACCTTTTACCGGAATTATCCACCAGCGGCGGTTTCCGTTATCCCCTTGCAGGAAGTTTGTCTCATTGGTAGTAGCCGCAAAGACATTGTGCCGCATAAACTCCACAACCTTATGTCCGTATGCCGGGCGCATATAGTCGCTGCAACGGCTTAAGAAAGCTTTGGCAGCCTCTGCATCATTCGCCCGTTTCAAACCATTCAGTTCACTGATTTCAATAATCCAGCCATTGGTTATGGTTTCTACCTTTTCCTTGTCACCACTGGCAAAAGAGAATGAATCGTTGAACCACTTTCCACTGATGGTTTTGAAAAAGGTGCTTTTCCCGATACCTTGCGGACCAGGCAGAGTCAGTACGTTGTCAAACTTGCAACCGGGATTGAAGACTCGGGCGACAGCCGCAACGAACCACAATTTTGTCTGTTCCTTAACAAGCGGCGTGTCCTCAGCTCCCAAATAGTCAATGAGGGTTGTGGCTATGCGAGGCTGTCCGTCCCATGTCTCTTGGGTGATAAAATCCTGTACTGGGTTAAAACTCCGTTCCGAAGAGGTCGTTTTTAGCATTTCGAATACCTTATTCTGTGTCAGATGCAATCTGTATGTCCTTTCCAAATAGTCCTGTATCTTTCCTGCTGATTCCTCATCAACCTTGTTGCCATTGACGTTGCGAAACAAAGGGCTGAAACATACATCGTCTTGACAAAAGGTGTCATACTTTATCAAACTCAAATTTTCGTCCAGCGTAAAAATGAGCCTAAGATTGCTGATGGAGCGAACAAAATTCCCATTATTGTCTGTTGCCAGATTCTTTTTCCAATTCTCTTCCATACCACTATTCTTTGATGCGGATGCCACCTGATTCCTTTGCCAAAGACAGTGCAAGGTCTGCGTCCACAACGATTTTTCTTCCTATCTGCGTGATAGCCTTATCTATGATGCCGCTCTTCTTAATGCGGTTAGCCGTGGGTACGCTGCATCCGAACACACGGGCAATACCCTCTATGCCATAATAGTTGCCTTTGGAGGCCATTGGGGATGTGGATTTCTCGGTGGACTCTACACTTTTTGTGATGAGAAAGCAAAGCTCCTCGCCAGTCATCATGGCGATAGGCTTTTGAAGTAATTGATTAAAATTGAATCTTTCTTCCATACCTTTACTTGTTTAGTTATTAGATACTTTAAGCTTCGGTTCAACTCTGTGAAACCGATTTCACAAGCAAAAGTAGTGTATGAAACTCTGCGTATCGGTCGGTTTATTTATAGCTTAATTTTACCGACCGAATTACAACAGATGTTTGCAGTAAAAAACGAATAGCTAGATTTCCCAACTACCCGTTATTGATGAAAAAGTCCGTCCATCGGTCTATTATTCGTTTTGCCTTGACGAAGCTGTTCCCTCTTTGAGGCAAGTCTAAAACCATATCCTTGATTTCGCCATATCGCTTCTGTGGTATATCGTGTCCGTAATGCCGTTGAGAGAACTGTTCTATGGCACGATGGAATGCCATGTACTTTGTAGACGCTTTTATTCTGCCCGCTTTCGCCAATGATTTCAACAGATAGGCAAGGCTTATGTCCTCGGTATTCTCTTCAAGGAATAAACAGATTCCTTGCTTGATGCGTTCCTTGTCCCCAATGAGGATATCATCCAATGATTGCATAACCTTTTTGTTCCCACGTCTACCTTTGACTTTTCGCAAGGCAAATATAACTTCCTTCCATATTTCAGGGTTACACTTCTCTACAGTATCTTCCCAATCCGCTTTGGTTTCTGTGCCCATCTCTATACTTCCATTGACAAGCATGGTAACGCATGACTTTACCAAAAGCATATCACCATGGTCAACCTCTTCACTGTTCAGCAGATGGTCAAGTAACTTAGCCATACGTGAAAGACCGTGGTCAAATACCACGAAATAGTACACGCAATAAGCCAAGTCTTCTTTCTTTTCCATCACACGGTCATAGAGGTTAGCCATAAATCCACCAATAAACACCGCATGGGAGAGGAAAACAATTTGAGAGATATAGGCCAGGAACTGATAGACCATTTTTCTTTCCAGTTTACTCAACAGATAACAACCTTTGCTGTTTCTCATAAGCAAATCCAACTGTACAGTCAAGTAGGTTCTCATTGCCAATGGCAGGTGATTCCAGATTTCAATAGGCGTTTCAGAATGAACCATCAGCAGCCCTGATTTCGGAGAAGTAAGCAGTTCAATTGTCCCCGTTTTTACGTTGATACCTATCCACAACCGTTTGTTTGTAATACATTGGGCGATGGTTTCGGTATATTGGCCAGCCCATTGTCGGTTTGCGATGTCTGGTACATCCTTCCCGTTGGCAAAATCTGAAAGCCAATTGTACATCATCAAGGCTTCGGGTGGTGTGCAGTCCCGCATCATCTGGTACATGTCCATCAGAACAGTTATACCTCCTTTAGCCACAGCATCTATGCGCTTACAAAAGTTGGTATATACTTCTTCATTGACTGATTTCCATGCACGGATAGCCATATCTGCAGTGTCCTTTCTCTTGGAATAGGATTTTATCCTTTCTATGAAATTTTTCATTGTCTTATGGTATTAAGGTTGTCTGAACAGTTTGAGCAATTCTTCTGTGGACATGCTTGCCAGCTTTGCCAACAGAGCATCCCTTTCAGAAGTATTACCCAGGTTTAGTAGCTTTGAATTGTTCTGCATCTGTATGTCGATAGGATAATGCTCTATGTAGATTTGAGTAATGGCATGGTCTGAAGAAGCATGTCCCATGCTCTCCGAGATATAATCCATATCCACTCCGGCATTATGCAGGTTGGTGGCAAACGAGTGCCGGCACCATGTACCGGACGGACAGATGGACTTGTCCCAATTCAATGCTTCATGGCATATCCTGATAACACGGTCTTTTACGTTTGAGTTTTCCTGCATGGTATATTTACGGCGCAACTCTTCTGTTTCCGCACCTTTTAATATATGAGGAAAAACAAAGCCACCCCGAGTCGGAGGTGCCGCCACTTCATCTAACACATATTGTAAAGGAGGGATAATGGGAACGATTACTTCTGAACCGTCAGCACTTCTTCGGGAAGTTTTCTTTCGGTTGAAACGGAAAGCCTTGCCATCTGTCTGATAATAATAACTATCGTAAGTCAATCGTCCTGCATCTGCCATGTTAAAGCCGTTGCACAGGTACTGGGCAAGAAACAACCCCAATGAGTAGTGGGCACGTTGGGTATATTCTTCCGACCAATGTTCGGGATATTTCTTTGAGACAAAAAGGTTGTAGAGCTCCGTCATCTGACAGACATTCAGGAAGCTCTGTTTGCGCTTTGCACTCTTGGGTATGCTCACAAGCCCTTTCTCCTTCTTGTTAGAAAAAGGATAAGGAACATCTTTGAGATAGCCTTCATGTATACACCTGTTCCATACAGCACGGCAACAACGGAGATAAATCCCGGCGGTAGTATCGCTGATTTTCCCGACTATCGCCCCATTCTCGTCTTTTACTCCATCATGCATTCCGTCTTTCCACTTCTGAATTTCTGCAGCACTGATGCAGAATCCTCTAATCATATTGCTTCCGAGAATTTTTCTGAATGATTTGAGTGCGCATTCGTAGCTCTCTGCTGTGGTAAAACGTGCGCCACCATCGTCTGTCCGTAATTCATGGATGATTTGTTCCCATACACCAACAAAGGTTTGTGCCTTGGTCGTATCTTCTTTGGATGGCATCACTCCCTCACCCATGATACATTGGCGTACCATTTCAAATGTCAGGATACCACCTTTGTTTAGGTTCATCAGAATTTCTTTGTATTTGGGGACAAAGCTATCTTTCCACTCTTTTTGAAGTTTGTAGTTCTCGCTCTTGCATTTAGTCGCATTACAAATGTCTGAGAACTTTCTTTCAGTGAAAGAACTTCCAACGGTAAGATAAAAGCACTTGCGGTCTATCGTGAAACGGAGAGATAACGGAAACTCACACGCATTTTTCCTGCGAGTACGTGAGTCCAACACGACAGAAACAGAACAGTTCCGTTCCTTGAAAAGCGACAGAGACTTTGTCAGTTTTTCCATTGCATTCATTGTTTATGTTCAACATAACCTCTGAATACAGACGCTTTGCAATGTGAGGCATACATATACAAAACACTGCATATAACCACAGAGTCCCTATCCTCAGGCGGATAAAAACATCGTTGTTATATGCAGCGGTGCAATCTCGTTGGCTTCTGTCGCTGACTGGTAACCGGGCTTATGCTAATCGGTCTCAACCCCTGAAGCAACTCTCGCGTTTCGTTTGTCATAGAGTACCCTCCGACTGGCACTCCCTCTACGCATTGATCCATCGGAATGGGATAACCCTCCCACGGCGGTTAGGCAAACTCACTTTTCTTTTTCAAGAAAGAGCACCACCAAGGTCATGGCTTGCCACAAATGCATTACGCGATACAAAAGTACGATATTATTCTATAAATCAAGGTGTAAATAGAATATATTTGAGTTTATTTAACCGCCAAGTATTGTCACATTAACAGAATATTTCAATGAATTATGTTATAGAATGGCATGGGTTTTCATAGAAATTCTATGTGTAAACAGAGCCAACTCAAACCGTTTGTTTACGCATTGTTTACGCAGACAAAGAAAAAAGCACTTGCGATTTCTCGTAAGTGCCTGATTTTCAACGTGGGCCATCCAGGGCTTGAACCTGGGACCTCCAGATTATGAGTCTGTTGCTCTAACCAACTGAGCTAAAAGCCCGGTGAAACAGATTAGCTCTGATTTCGGATGCAAAGGTACACTTAATAAATCAAATAACCAAATGTTTTTTGCAAAAAGTTTTAAAATATGATGCCTTTATATTAGGTGTATGGCCTTTTTTAACTAACTTTGCCCATCATTTGGCCGTTTGCGGGCCGTCGGCGGCCTTGTCGGCCGGGCC
>UMDG01047654.1_pt1 | contig 33367 bp, 31 predicted proteins | sample 1964431 | NCBI WGS metagenome assembly UMDG01 (sample SAMEA4835988, study PRJEB28245) | human gut metagenome | biome: gut microbiome; material: fecal sample | place: Denmark | collected 2008 | reverse complement strand
CTACCGGCGGCGTCAGCTATATTCTTGAACACATCTGACATGGTGAGAATTTTTTAGAATGTGAAAAAGAGACAACCGGGTGTTCCAACCGGCACACTCCGGCTGTCCCTGTAAGGACTTACCTATGCATCCTGTGCATAGTCGCTGTTCCAGTCGTTCTCGTCATCCCCTTTTGTACCTTCCAACTTGATGACAAAACTCTTTGCCGGGAAATAAGGAGTCAGGTGAATGTCGAGGAAAATACGGTCTTTCTGCTTCGGATCGCGCTCGAAACGAAGAATCTTGAATTTCTCAATCAAGCGTCCGGGACCCTGTATGCTATCCAAAAACTTGCTGATCTGACCACGCAAATCCCTTTCCGCCTTGCTGTTCCAGTTCTCAAAGGCACGGCGGTTGAGGAAATCCATCAGCACTTTCGTTACCCAATCGAACACACGGACTACGGAATAGGTCTGCAATCCCAAGTTGTCCCCGTTGAACAATGTCTTGGCAGAGAAAGCCATCACCTTGCCGTATTCCTTCACCATCGGAATCAGGCCAATCTTCTCGATTTCGGAAATCTCGCTTTTTTTCAGGTTGAAAGCAACCCCGTCCACCTCGCTCATGGAACCATACTTCTTACCGGCGGTAACCTGTGCCATTACCGTCTTGTACACACTGCCGGCCAATGCCGCAGAAGGAGGAATCAGCAAGTCTTCGGTTTCGCCCAGTTCCGCATAGCGTCCCCGTCCTACCAGATAGTTGCAGGTCATACATACGTTGGACTTGTACACATCGCCTCCCGAAAGATTGGAATCAAAGAACATTTCAATGACATCATCCGGTTTTTCCAGATCAGCGAAATCCGTGTAAATCATCACCTTGTTGTCATGCGCAATCTTTGCCCATTTTTCAACAACCTTGTTGGAACCCAAATATCCCGGGATAACCAGCAGGGAATAGTTGGTACGCAAGTCCAAACGGTCATAATTCGCACGAAGCTCGTTAGCAATGGCATCGATAAAGAAAGAGTTGTCCAAATCGGTAAGCTGGCTCATCGAAGCGTTCACAATGGAGATATTCTTGATCTTGTCGGAATCCGTATTCTTGTAGAAGAGCATGACCGTGCGGTAGGACTTCTCCAACTGCCTGACCTCTTCCACCGCTTTCAGCTGGTTCTGGGATAGCAGACCGGACACCGCCGCAGACTTCTTCTGGCACAGTTCCACCATCTCGCTGATGGATTTGTTGCCTTTCAACATATCGACCCACATCTCAAGCCGTTTTTCCAGTTCCTTGCGCTCAGCCGCCCGTTCGGGGTCGGAAAGGAATATGTTCCGCCGTGCCTTACGCTCCGGATTCATGTTCTGTATGCCGTCCACGGAAGATTCCAAGACATTGAAACCGCCAAACTTAGCCAAAATCTGCAATTCAGCGTTCAGATTTCTGGACTGCGCCACAGCCTGTTGCTGCTGTACGGCTGCTTCTCTTTGTGTATTCTGTTCGCTCATAACTATCATTCATTAGTGGGGTTAGACTTCTCATTGTTCTTCAAATCGTCCAAAATGGCAGAAATCGCATTGACAAACGCTCCACGTGTCTCCGGATTTTCCAGCACCCGTTGCAGCACCTTGTTGGAACGCAACGACTTCTCCATCCTGTCCGCAAACTGCTTTTCCGCATTCAGGCCGGACAAGAATGAACTCTGTTCCGTCATTTTCCTGACAGAAAAATCACCGACATTGTGGAAACGGAAATTTTCCTCTACGGGAGCACCGTCCGCATCCGCGAACTCGATATCTATTTCCGGCCGGAAATGTGCAAAGACTTCGTCAATGTTGGTCAGACCGGCAACCACTTCGGGAGCCACCGGCTCATCCTTCGTCAGCTGTTCCACCAATAAGGTTCGATTTTGTGGAATTTCCGCAATACCTTCGGAAGCGTCAATCTTCACTTCGTTTCCGCCGATTCCATAATTACCAAGATCCATACTTATTCAATTTTAAATTTAAAATATATATTAATTAAATCTCGCTCAACTGAAAAAACTTCCCCTTCTTCTGGCCTTCGCCTGCTGCATATCCGGATTGTCCACCAGTTCCTTCCAATCCTCCCCAATCCATTCGCAGAGCTGCCGTTCCAATATCCCGACATCAATCGGAGCACGAACCAGCCTTCCTGTATGAAGAGCCAGATACGCCGCATAAACGAACGTGGAACTCCGCCTGATTTCGGCAGAAAGGTAGCTGCCTCCTGCCAGGGCAAGCAAAAAATATTCGAAAGCCTGTTCCATCTTTCCATCCTCATAGCGCAGGAAACCACACATGCGATAGCCTTCCATGACATAATAAGGGTCCTTTTGCATGACGGCTTTTTTAGCCATCATGTCATACAAGGCAACCGCTTCCTCCCGTTTTTTCCCGGCTGTCAGAATGGCCGCTTTCATGGAAACAGCCATTTTCCAATAACTATATCCTGCCGTTTCACCGCCCTGCATCGCCTTTTCCGCCTCCCGGACGGTTTCGTCGCTGTATTTCATGCTATGCTTATATTCCCTGATAGCATAACATGCCTCGGATGCGATAAGCAGAGCGGAAATCCGGATATTCGTATCCTTTATTTCCTGTGCAATATCCAACAGTTTTCGGATTTCTCTGTCCAATAATTTCCAATCCTGCTTTTGTGTAGAATCCATGACAACCGTAACCTGCTGCTTGAACCGATTTTCAGGTGCAATCAGGTCGTTACCGCTATCCGACCGTGCCATCCGGTTATGCAAAGCCGCCGCCATATCGAACTGCGGGCGTATGCAAACCACTTCCCGAGACTCACCCAGCCGGATACTCCTGTTCTTTTTCAAGTCAATGGTTGTCATCCGGATTCCCTGCGGGACACCTTCTTTCAGCACATTGCCGAACCATCCTGTCCGGGAATACCCCCTTTCCTGTTCCGGAGGAAAGTACAGACAGAAAAAGGCATCATCCAACCGAGAGATACATGCCTTGAAACGCAACATCTCTCTCCACAAGTTGCCCGCCGTATGCTCAACCGACACATCAGGAATGTATTCTTCCTTCAGCAACCCGTCGTGCCTCAGAGCCCTGAGAATATCATACTTCTCCTCAACCTTTTCTGAAAACCAACCCGCATATTCCTGCCAGAGCTGTTCAGTGTATTCCTCGTCATCCCCCCTGTACGGCGTATCAAAACGAAAGAATATGTCATCGAACTGCCCTACCGGAGAACGTTCTATTTCCAGAAACCTGTCTACCAAGTCCACATCATTCTGCCCGACAATCCATACAGACAGTTTCCAGTCCCTGTTGCCGACTATGTCCGCCCAGTAATCGACTGCTTTGTAATATTCCTGTATCACAGATGCAGATGCTCCCATAGCCAACCGAATTATGAGTTAAACTTTACTATTCCTCCCGAAACCGTTACGTTTCCCTTTCCCTCTATCATCAGATTTACACCGTTGACCGTTCCGTTCTTTGCAGCAACATCGTAATCCTTTGCCGCCTCCTGTTTGATATTGGTACCGCTGCTGCTAATTATACTCTTTTCGCTGCTGAGCACCATACATTCGTTGCCGGACAGCAATGTTACACTTTTCCTGCCTTCGAGAGCAATGGTATCGGCCTGCAAGCCTATCGACTTATCATCCATTACGATGACCGATTCCGCCTCGTTGGTAAGGGTAATGCTCTTTTTCGCCATGACGGTAATGGCATCCGTGCCATCCAATATGATCAGCTGTTTTCCCGTCTGGTCAGTAATAACGATGCTTCCCGTCTCATCGTCGAAAACGATGGCATTGCCGCTGCGTGTGATAATGCTCTTGACCTTGTTGTCCTTGTCCCCTCCTTTACCTGAACCGGAATGGAACACCGATCCCGTAACATAGGGGCGGTCCGGGTTGCCATGCTCGTAGCTTACCATAACCTGATCGCCGACTTCCGGAACAAATACCCATCCGCGATTCTTGGAAACCGCACCACTTACTCCCGCATTAGGAGTCTGCACCCTGATCCAATTGGTTGTCTTGCCGTTTTTCTGCCAGTCGAAAGCCACTTTCACACGTCCCTGTCCCTTGTCGTCGTTGTTTTCCTTCACCGTAGCCAGTTCCGGCAACGCCAACGGCCGCTTCACATCGGGAACAGGAATATGTACCGTACCGTCCGGCACACCGACAAAACTATTGGAGTAATGTCCGTCACGGCGTACCTCATGCTCAATCCCGACAATACGGAACTTGCCTAAAGGAGGCAGTTTCATCCTGTCAGGGAAAGAAACATCGATGATTTCACCAATCCTTATCCGGCAAGTCTTTCCTATGCCTTTGATGTTCAGAAGATTGGCACCAGACGCATTCTTTACAATCCTCATCTGTTCGTCCAGTTCCGCCTTGTCCGTTACATGGGGGTCGGCAGCCGAGGTTGTTTTTGCGGTATATGCCTTCTCAGAGCAGCTGTGTGCAATAGACTGAAGGTCGTTCATGCCATCCGGTTTGGCAGGCGTATCCGCATTATGCTGTTTGTTCTCCTGCGCTACATAATCGTATCTTGCGGATTTACCCGGTACCAGATTGGCAACCAGACGTACCTCCTCCAAATCCATGTCATAAACAATCTTCTCCGTATTGTCCCTGTCAGGCTTGCCGAAAAACACTTTCGTCCCGTCATAATAGAACCACTCCCCATAAAGAGCCGAAAGGCGATTCATAAAGTCAAAGACACTCTCGTTATACTGCGCCATGTAGGGTATGGGCGCCGCATACTTGGGATTGGAAACCAAATTGACCTTTCCATACTCCTGCGTCACCTCCTTTATTATGGTAGAGAGGGACTGATCCATCCAAGAATCGAGTGTCCTGTTGTTCTCATACAGTATCGTAGGGCTTGTTCCGTGAATGGCCACTCCGCCTGTCTCGCCCATGCTTCCAACCATTTCCACTTGAGTGATGATTCCCTCGAAGTCATAACTTTCACCCGTCTGCCTATGGACAAATGAAATGCTGGCAGTCTCCCCGATGTAGCCGATGAATTTTTCCGGGGTCTGTTGGAACGTATTGTTAGGCGACAGATAATTCACCACCACAGTGAAGGTGTGATGCCGGTTGAAACCCTGACGGAGATGCAGTGAAACGAATTTCTGTTCTTCTCCTTTCACGGTTACTTTAGTAGCCACCAAATTCAGAAAACTTGCTCCCATACTATCTTAAACTATGATTTTAAATAAATAATCCGACTGGTCGGTATGTTTTTTGGTGCCGAAATAACCGGAATTGGTATATTCCGGCACCTTAAAACTTTGATTAGGAAACAACCATTAGTTGTTTTCCGGCCAATCCTGTACAAATGTAGCCTCGTCCATCTTCACGGTCTGTGCAGAAATGGCGAACTTGATTGTCATCGGATAAGGGTTAGCCACATTCAGTGCCTCTTCGTAATCCACCACATAACCATTTTCGAACACCAATTCCTTCATTTTGGCATCTTCATCCGCTTTCTTGAAGACGATGTTTCCGTTTACGGGCTGGTACTGCTTGAACATCTTATCCAGCACAATGGTATCGGGAGTTGATTCGATTTCCACATAGATTGTGCCACCATAAATGTCAGATGCCGGACGGCCTTTGGGGTCCACATCACGATTGAACTTAACTCTCCAGGTCAGTACATCAAACTCTCTTGAGTCCGAAAACTTAAATGACGCTTTAAATGCCATATTCTCAAAGTTTTAAATTAAAAAATAAGTTGATTTTGAAATATCCGGTCAAAGGAGGCCTGCTACAGTCCTATCTTTGTCCTTCAATTTCTGCGCCCAATATATGGCATTTTCTGAAAACTACAAAGAACTTTTGATGATTTTTTCTTGTTTTTACCGAAAATATGCCCATAAGCATAAAAAAAACGCTGCCAACAATAGCCGAATTATTTTTTTTGCCTTATATTTGCAATGTTCTCCTGCGCAATTTTTAAATCTTACGATTATGGAAACAGGAGTTGGTTTCATCAATCTTGATGATTCTGTAAAAATTGCGCTTAACATAGCACTTGCAGTGGCTCGTGAAAATGCGAACGAGTGTTATACACCCTCGCATTTGTTGAAGGCTCTACTTCATAAAGATGTAGGGTTAAGAGATTTTATAATAAGTATAGGCAAGGATTTAGGCTATCTGGAGGAATGGGCGGATGTGTATATCGAACAATGCCCGAAATCCACCCAGTTGTCCGAAATCAAGCCTTCGGAACGGATTGACGCCGTTTTCCGTGCCGCAGACGATGCACGAATCCAGTTCGGGCTGTTCGACATCAATCCCATCTGTGTGTTATTGGCACTGGCAAAGCCCGGTGTCGCTTTTTCCAGCGACCAGCTCAGGTCTTTCCCCATTCTGGAAAAGGATATCCATTCCATATATATAGGTAACGGGCAGCCGGCATGTCCTTCCGCCGCCACGGAGAAGTCCTATGCCCCGACTTCCGCCTCATCCTCCTTCTTGGGCAAATACTGTGTGGATCTAACCGAAGATGCGGCCAACAAGCTGCATCCGGTCATCAACCGCGACCGTGAAAACCGTATGATCATGGAGATACTGGGAAGCCGGAGCAAGTCCAATGTCCTGATTGTCGGTGATGCCGGAGTAGGAAAGACAGCACTGGTTTACGGACTTGCCTGGGACATAGTCAACCATAAAGTACCCTCGTTTCTGGAAGAAACCCGTGTATTTGAACTGGACAACGCCTCCCTGATTGCGGGAGCCACCTACAAGGGGGAAATCGAGGACCGCCTGAAAAACATCTTGAAAGAATTGCGGAATATCGACAATGCAATCCTGTTTATTGACGAAATCCATGTATTGCTGGACAACCGACAAGGAAATACCGGTGCGGGAAATGTATTGAAATCCGAACTGTCGCACGGCGACCTGACCGTCATCGGTGCCACCACCATTGACGAATACCGCAAAATAATCGAGCCGGACCATGCTTTCAGCCGCCGTTTCGAGGTCATACAGGTAAGCGAACCGGACATAAAGTCCGCTATCCAGATGCTACACTCCGTGCAGAAACAATACGTGGACTACCATCATGTAAGAATCAGCAACGAAGCCGTAGCCGAATGTGTCCGTCTTGCCAAACGGTATATCAAAGACCGCCGTCTGCCTGATTCCGCCATCGGTCTGCTGGACATGACGCTCTCCGCCATCAAGATGGTCAATGAAACAGGAAAGAAGAATGTGGAGACCCTGCTGTCCGGGCTGGATGAAATAGAAAAGGACGAAAAGGACCTTCAGGAAAAGACCGAAGAACTGAAAACGCTGCTTTTCGTAATGCACAACAAATTAAGCCCCATCCTTTTAGGAGTCATACCCGATGAAGCGGACATTCATGAATTGCAGGAGTATGAAGAACTGACCGGCTATCTGAGAAACGCATTGAACGTCCTCCTCCAATTTGCAGAGAAGAAAATAGAGGAGGTGGGTATCTATGAGGTAGCCGCCGTTGTCGCCAGCAAGACAGGCATCCCTATCGGCAAGATACAGTCGCAGGAAAAGGAACGGCTACTCAATATGGAAGATTATCTGAGGCGACGCGTCGTCGGACAGGACCAGGCCCTGAAGACATTGACGGATGCCATCCTGGAATCCCGTAGCGGCATGAACAAGCCGGGACAGCCCATCGGCTCCTTCTTCCTGCTGGGACCCACCGGTACCGGCAAGACCGAACTTGCCAAAGCACTGGCGGAAGCCCTGTTCAATGACGAGAAATCCATGATCCGCTTTGACATGTCCGAGTTCAAGGAAGAACACTCCGCTGCCCTGCTGTACGGAGCGCCTCCGGGATATGTGGGCTATGAGGAAGGCGGCATGCTGGTCAATAAAATACGGCAACAGCCATACGCCGTTGTCCTCTTTGATGAAATAGAGAAAGCGCATCCGTCCGTATATGACATTTTCCTGCAAATCATGGACGAGGGAAAACTGCATGACCGTCTGGGCAAGGAAGGGGATTTCTCCAACTCCATCGTGCTGTTCACATCCAATGTAGGAAGCGAGTGGCTGACCAAGCAACTTGAGTCCGGCAATGTTCCGTCCACCACCCAGATCATGGAGGTGATGGGGCAACATTTCCGTCCGGAATTTCTGGCACGCCTGTCTGAAATCGTTCCGTTCTCCCCCATCCGCGAAGACATACTCCTGAAAATATTCGACATACAGTTCAACGGAGTCAGAAAACTTCTGGACAAGCAGGGTATCGGCATAACCATCACCGATGATGCCCGTAAGATGCTTGCACACAAAGGATTCACGCCCAAATACGGTGCCCGCCAAGTGGCCGGTGTGATCCGTAACTATCTGCGCAGACCGATTTCACGGCTTATCATCAACGAGGAGCTGGGCAAAGGAAAAAGTCTGGAGGTAGGTCTGGACGAACAGAATGAATTAACCTGGAATATTCACCAATAATCAAGTATCGTATGTTTGGATATACCGTATTCTTAAAGATAGGCAACCTGGCTGCCTCCTCACTGACCGACATGTACAAGGACAGCTACCAGCTCATCGGCTGCGAATTCGGATTTGCCCAAGGGATAGATATCAAAGGACAGGCACAGACCGAGGTAAAAGGCGGCACGTTTTATGTAACCTACCCTCATCTTCCCAACCGTGACATGATCCAGTGGATGCTGGATGCCCGTAAATACCAGAGCGGAGCCATCGTAGTTCATGACAACCAAGGCTCCACACTCGAAAAGATACTGTTTGAGAAAGCGACCTGTGTGGATATGGAAATCAGCTATATCCGGCAGGGCAAAAGCTATATTGCGACCAAACTGACTGTACAGGCACAGAAACTGGCATTCGGTACAGAAGAGTTTGAAAATCAGTGGGTGTTTTAAAAACAACAGCGTTATGGGAGTTTTTAATTTTCCGCAAGTGGACAGCAACGTGAATGTCATATTCAGCGTTGACGGTGACGAATATGCAGTGGAACAGTTCAAAATAGGTTTTCACCAGCCAGTAGATAACCTAAAGAACCAACCGGAAGGCGAAGTGCGAGGGGGACGAATCATGATAACCCTTTCGCAGACGGTGAAAAGCAACATCTACGGATGGGCTGTGAAACCGTGGGTGAAAAAGAACGGGGCAGTTCTGTTCAAGACCGGAACATCCGGGGTGATATTTGAGGTGGCGTTTACGAATGCGTACTGTGTCAATCTGAAACGGGTTGTCGAAGCTTTGGGGCAAGGATTGTCAACTACTTTGATTCTCTCTCCTGAGAGTGTAAGCGTGAATGGTATTGAATTTGATAATCGGTGGGTGAAATAAGAAATTATGCAATATAAAACAAATCAAGTAATATCATTTGAAGAGTATCTTTTTTTGCAAAACATGGGACTTCCTTATACCGGTTTTGTCAAAGGTATGGGATATACTTTTCCTAACTATCTACCCGTACAAATGCCTCACATAGAGAATAATAGAGTACAGTGGAATACTTGGGTAAATTATCCTGTTAGGCAACAAGTTTGGGATACATCTCCTCAAGCTGTGTTTAGGAGCATGGATTATTCTTCGGAGGATATAATCAACCAGATAAAGAAAGATAATGGTGATGGAACTATAACTTTTCAAATAGGCATGGATAAAATTACAGTTCCATCAGACCCAAGTAAATACAAGATTGGTGTTGAAATAAATGAATCATCTGATTTTTATAGTGTAAGCATAGGTATCTATAATAATGAAAATAACCAATCTTATTTTAAAACGATAACGTATGGTGAAGAAATTGTTGATAATATATGTGGACAATCTCGTGATATATCAGATATATTAATAGAACTTGGAAACTATAATACAACAACAGGACTTGTTGCTGGAGTGATTGAAACAGGCTTAAATCCTGTTGTAGAAAGAATTCATCCTTTTAGACCTATCTATTATTCTGATGGTCCTATATATAAACCTGCTTTGCCTGGATATAATGTTGGTCGCATATCTGGTGAATTTATAGAAAAAACAGCTAAATATTTACATTATTTTGGATATACTTCAGCTCTTTTTAGTGCCTATTGTACAATTCTCGATTATAACAAGGGTAATATTTCAATAGAAAAAGCTATTGTTGACGAAATTTTTAATGTTATTGGTTTGTGTTTATTGCCTGGATTTTTGATTTCTACTACATATACAGTGGTTGATATATATTATCCTAATGGATGGGGTGGTTTATTTCAAGATGTATCTAATAATTTGTATAAAATGTATATGAATCAGGTGAACGAAAGCGGAGTAATGATGGCTCCGTGGATAATGGGGAAATAGCGTATGAATTGGTATAGATATTGGTATTTTATGATTTTTTTTATCTACGATTCCTTAGGTAAAAACATGGAAGAAAATAAAACATTTTCAGTTTTATTTTTCAGTTTTGTCATATATATGATATTTAGTATATTAGGTTGTTTTATAAATGTTACATTTGTTCATGGAATTGTAAAGTATATTGCTCATCCTTTGACCCATTTTATATTTATAGGTTTCATTTATTCTTTTAATGGATTTCTTTTTTTCCCAGAAAAAAAAGCGAGAATAGGAAGAAACACTTATAGAGAGATTAGACAACAAACAAAAAATGTGTATTTTATAATTTTTACTATCTTGATTTTTTTGATATACTTTTTTTGTGCATTTTATTTTAAAGGTAAATTTATGTATATATAAAATTGTATGAAGAAGTACAAAGTAATAATTATTTATATAATTTTCGATGATAAACAAAAGAAAGCATTGGAAAGTGAATTGGAAAAATATGGACTGGAGCGATTGGGAATGCAAAACATCTTTGCCCTCCCATTAGAGGAATACCGGACAAAGGTACAGGCATTCAAAGCCTACCTGCGAGCCTATGTACGCAAGCATCTGGACAGCCAAGACACGGTACTGTTCGTTGAATCACGCATGAACGAGGAACGGACCCTGACCGCCATGCTGCAAACCAATCTGATGAGTGAAGAAGAATAAAATAGCATAAGGATATGAGTGCACAATCGTATATCAAGTTCTGGACAGCCGAACCCTCGGAGCATGAAGAAGTGCAGGCATACGACCTGCTGGGCTACGAGTATGACTTCCGGAAAGAAACCACTCCTAACGGAAAGGTAACCGGGAAGACCTACGGCGGTAAAATACGGGTAAGCATTGCCGGATTTCCTACAGAGGAACTCTTGGAATGGATGTTCAATTCAAGAATCCTGAAGGACGGAGAGGTGATGAACACTTCCGGCCTGCCCGGTACTCCCAAAGAGATCATCCGTTTCAAGGGAGCAAAATGCCTTGATTTCAATGTGCATTCAACAACCAAAGAGAGCCGTATATCACTATTCATCCACTTCCGGGAAATGGAGACCGGCGATTCGTGTCACTTAAACTTATAATCATGAACTGGTTCACTTCATTGTTCAAAAACAAAAAATCCTCAATGCCGGATGACCGCTACGTGATGCGGCTGTCCGTCTGCCATGAGACATACAGCATTGAAGAATTCGACCTGCAATTCAAGCGGAATACAGACCGTGACGGATTGCCTGAAGGTGAAGCCTACGGCGGATTCGTCACCTGTACCCTCAGCGGGATGCCGGGTGACGAGCTGTTGAGATGGGCCGCATACAGCCACTCCCGTGAAGACGGCGAAATACGGATCTACCAGAAGGAGCAACCCGACCAACAAGCGGCATTTGCCTTGCGCTTTGTGGATGGGAACTGCATCCGTCTGCAACGCAAGGTTGACCGTATATCCAATTCCAGCAGCATCGTCCTTCTGTTTGCCGCAAGAACACTGAAGTTCATAGACGAAGAATTTGAAAACGAATGGCACTGACAAGTATGGAAACAAAGTTTTGCAAATTGCCCCTGGATTTTGAAGCCCTGCTCAGCGAGGATGTGGAAAACAGCCGTCTTGCATCCTGCTCGGAAATCGAGTCCATCGACCAGTTTATCGAACTGCTGATCAGTACGGCTCCCGGCGAACATGCCTTTGACAAGGAGTTCGGCTGTGAGATCTTTTTTCTCGACTTTGAAAGCATTGTTTCACACACCCGTTGGGAAGGACAATTCTCGGAATACATAACCAAGGCAATTACCCGGCACGAGAAGCGGCTTACAGGTGTAAATGTACGTGTCATCATTGATGATACCACCCGACAGGACAATGTATTTGACGCTCCCGCCGTAAAGAAACGTGTACAAGTATATGTATATGGAACCCTGGTACATACCGGAGAAAAACGGTGTTTCTATTATGTAATCTATTTAGGACCGATTTCAACCCGATGAAAGGATTATGAGTACAGAAAAATACAATAAAGAGCAAATCAGAAACCGTATGCTGAAATACGCTGCGGCTTTCTGGGGAATAAAAAAGGCGGAAAACTTCGACCCGGTTGTCAAGCTCCTGCTGGAAGCGTTGTCCAACGAGATATATATGCTGGGAGAGGATTTTACCGCCATCGAGACAAGGCTGCTGGAAAAGACCGCCCGAATCCTTACTCCAGACATCCTTACCTCACCCTTTCCCGCACACGGCATCGTACACGCCTATCCCATAGAACCGTGTTACCTGATAACCCGGGAATCGGGCATGTATTACGAGAGCGACTCGCTTACCCGGAAGCTATCGACCGGAAGCGTATCGTTTTATCCCGCCTGCGATACCCTGCTGCACAAAGCCGACGTGAAATATATGGTCTGCGACGACCTTCTCTACCGGATAGCCCCTACCTTGGAGAAGACCATGATTGCCCGTGCAGAGACAAGGATGCCTCCGCGTACCGTCTGGTTAGGAATGGCGGTGGATGAATCCATTTCCGACCTTGAAGACTTTTCGTTCTATCTGGATTTTCCCAACCTTACGGAAAGCTATGAATATCTGCTCCTGCTCCCCTGTACGGAATGGTCCGTAGAAGGGAAAACAGTCATGATGGAAGGGGGAATCCATGAAAAGACAACCATACAGAAAGAACCAACCCGTGCCTTTTTCCAAGACTATGACGTAATGTCCGTCATAGACAAGGAAGTCATGGATATTTACAGCAAACATTTTCTGAAGGTATCGCAGTCCTTTCCACTCGACGGTTCCTGCAGGAAAAACCTTCCGGACACCCTGCGGTCCTGTTTCAAAGAGGCCGTTCTGGAGAAGATGCAGGACAAGCTGGTATGGGTGAAGATACAGTTCCCCGCCCATTTCACAGCGGAAGTCCTTGAAGAACTTCATGCCGGCATCAATATCGTGCCTGTAGAGAACAAGACGCTTCACGAACAGACGACCACCCTTGAGGAAACTTTCAGGGTGATACCCTTGCGCACGGGCAGCTACGAATCCCTTCTGTCCGTACACAGCGTGAAGGATTCTGACGGAAAGAACTACCATGAACTCCTCTATCCCGCAAAGGATTCCACGGAAAGCTATGGAACCTACTCCATCCGCAAAGGAGGATGCGAGCGTTTCGACTCCCGTTCCGCCAAGGAGCTGCTCGGCTATCTGTCCGACCTGCTGGATGACGAGACCCATGCCTTCAATGCCGTATCAAGCATCAAGCTACAGGCACTTACCATCCAGATGGAGCAGCTGATGGCGCAAATGAAACAGACGGCAGACAACATGAACGAGTTCAGGGAAACACCTTATTACCTTATGATTGACGAACTGTCCGGCAAGGGGCAGATTACCGTCAAATACTGGACAACCAACTGTGAGGTAGGAAACCGGATACAGGCAGGCGTAAACCTGTCCCCCAATGCCACCACTTACCTGGACCCGAAGACACTGGCTCTGGTCAGTACCACCTACGGCGGGAAACAAGCCCCCCAAAACAGAGAACGGATTGACATCTACAAATACGCCTTCATTTCGCACGGCCGTGTCCTGACACAGAACGACATAGCCAGCTTCTGCAAAAAAGAACTCGGCGAACTGCTGGTGCGGACAGAAATCCGGAACGGGGTGGAAATCAGCCCGATGCCGCACGAAGGACTGATCCGAACCAAAGAAGTCCATCTGATTCTTGGAACGAAACTGGATGAGCCTTCGCAGGAAAAACAGATAAAAGACAACCTGCGTACCAAACTCTCGGCCTGTTCGCCGGACACATTCAATTACCGGATATTCATAGAATACAATAAAGCATAAATACCATACTTATGAACCCAGTTACCCAACATCTCATTTCATCGTACCTGCTGATGCCGCTGCTGACCGTGATTTTCGGAATCGCAGCCTATTTTATCGCACGCAAGAACAAGCTGCTCAACAACAAAAAACTGATTGCGTATCTGCTGCTGTGCGGCATAATCCTTGCCCTGCCCGGCCTGTCCGGATTCATGGACTATAATTTCATGCCCTATGCCTATATCCTGCTGGTCATCCTGTACTGGACTGCCGGATATTACAACCGGCTCATCCTTCGCAAAGTGTTCGCATCAAGCAAGGAAATGCCTTCTTTCGGCATCCAATGCCTGCTGACGGTTACGGTCATGCTTCTGGGAGCCGGTCTCTTTTCCGTAGTGTTCAACCTCTGCAACGAACTCCAGTACGGCATCTGGGCCTCCACCTGCCTGCTGCCCTTTGCATTTCCACTCCTGTATTCCCAAACGGTGAACAGCTATTTCGACATACCCATTGAAATTTATAAAGTATGGAAATATTCGGAGGAATATGACTCGGATACCTTGTACATCAACCGTGAACGGAGCATCGTAATGGATGTGGACATATTCCGCAGGGTGGATGACCCCGCATCGGAACGCATAACCGGCAAGGCATCCGAGGATGTCATCTTCGGGCAGTGGTTCCAGCGCATGATTGACGACTGCAACCTCAAATCACCGTCTTCGCCCATCGTATATAAGAATGAAGGAGGAGCCTATTACGAATGGGTATTCTATACCAAACCGTCCTTTTTCAAGAGACGGCGCTATATAGACCCCGACGTTACACTTGCCGGCAACAAGCTGAAAAGACACGATGTAATCATAGCCAAGCGTGTGGCAAACGAACTTATAAAGTATAACGAATATTAAATAGAAACATTATGATAGGAAAACAGAGCCAAAAGAAAAAATATCCGCTGGTAAACTGGGCGGACGGAATGCCTGTCAACAAAGGGCATTTCACCCAACAGGAAGACCACTTTACGGACCGGTTGTGCGAATACCAGTCATTTCATCTGAACCGCAATACCTACGGACTCCTGCCATTCAAGAAAGGAGAACCGGTTTCCGGCGATTTCAGCATTACGGAACTCGTTACAGGCACCTTGGAAGTCCGTCTGAAACGTTGTCACGCCCTTACTTCCGGAGGTTACCTGATAGATTATGATGCCGGTGAGGATGACGAACTCACCGCCAGTTTCCATATCCCTGCAGAAGAGGAAGAAGAAAAGGACAAGCGGTGGGATGTCATACTGATGGCAGACCCTTTCGAGCATCTTCCTTCGGGCATTCCGAACGAGAAGGAAATCAGTCCACGCCAGCCCAATGCCTTACCCAAATATGCGTTGAGCGTGCTGCCGAGCGGACAGACCGACGGAAGCGAGCTGGGAAGACACTTTCTGCTGATCGGCCGCCTGCGCAAGAACGGAAACCGCTGTGAAGTGGACGGAAACTTCATCCCGCCATGCACAAGCATGTCCAGCCATCCGGACCTGAAAGGCTACTATACCAAATTCGGGCAACTTGTGGATTCCATAGAAAAAGCTTCGTTTGACATCCTTGCCAAAGTGGAGAATGCAGAAAAACAGACCAGCCTGGCCACCAACATCGGTATGCTGTGCCGCCATGTCATGCTGTTCATATCCGATATCTACTTCTCCTTCCGCAACGAGGGGCAATACTATTCACCGCTACACTTCCTGAATGTATTCTCCACATTGGCTCACCGCCTGTATGTATGCCTGAGTTTCATGGACAAGGAAGACAAGGAGGACCTGCTGAAATACTTCAACGAATGGAACGGCATCACTCCCGGTGCCTACGAAGGCCTGCTGAGGGAAAACTGCGGGCTGCTGTACAACCACCACAATATCCGCCAACTGATGGTTACGGCGGAACGTTTCCTATACCTGTTCAACGACCTGTGGACAACCCTCAGCCGTCTGGAATATATCGGCAAGCACAAGGAAAACATCGTTGTCGCCGAACGCTCCAGACAACCGAAAGAATCGAGCGAGTCACGCTGGAACATACTGGACTAATCCCCTATAAGCGAACGGACATGACGGAAGAACAAGATAAAATAGTACGGTTTGACGAACATTCCCATTCATTCAACCTGCCGGATACCGACTTCAAGGCGGAAGTGGTGGCCAGCGGACTGAAAGAGGCCGGGTATGATGCAGAGCGTACCCTCATATTCAGACGGGGAGACATCCGGCGCGGATTCTCGAAAGACATCCATGACATCCACCCGGAATATTCCCATTATGACCTGACGGATTACCTGTATCTTTATGTGAACAGGAGAAGCCTTTATGACGAGCTGCCCGAAGGCATATTCCACAAGAACCTTTACCAGTCCGAGAAAATATCGAAGGAACAGGTGCTGGACGAAATCCGCATCCACCGTGAAGAGGAATTTTTCGCCCGCCGTTTCTTCAAGCCTTTCGAAATCTCCCTGGACCATATGCTGGTAGCCTTCCAGAACAAGGAACGCCGCATTGACGAGATGAACATACATCCGGATTTCGTAAGCATCTTTTCCGGTCAATGGCCCGTACTGGAATTGCTGCCGACCCATCTGGCGGTCATGCTTGTCCATATGCTGGCCTATATGGAACAGATTACAGCGAGCCTCTCCAAAACCGGCGAGTGCATGACCATTCTGACCGGTGTGCCCGTACATATCAAGAGAGGAGACAAATGCGTGGTGGAAGTGGATTCCTGCCTTATTCCCAAATTAGGAAGCTGCATTCTGGGAGACGACATGGTTCTGGGAAACAGTTTTGCCGACGGCACCTACCAGATGCTGGTGGAAATCGGTCCCCTGTCCGCCCGACGGATGGAGAGCTTCTTTCCCGACGCCGCCGACAGTAAAATACTGAATGCGCTGACAGAACTGTTCCTCCCCTCGGACAAGGAGATACAAATCCGCTACATCATCCAGCAGGAAGATGCCCGGTTCTGGCTGGGAACCCCAACCGAACAAGGCGCCTATCTGGGTATCAGCACCTATTTATGAATATAAAACATCATCCTATATGAAACCGAAAAACAACACAGAAGTAAGGAAAGCCTATCTGAGATTCGCGGGCTATCTGACATGCTGCACAATCCTTGCGGTAAGCATCTTTGCCTGTTTCCTGAAAACCTCCGGCATAGAAGTAAAGCGAATCACGGAGCAGGCACTGGAATATGACCATATCTATGCCAAAGAGCTGTCCCTGTCGAACAGCATGGACTCCATCTACCAGTACATGAAACTGATGAACACTTCACCGCAAATAAACGACAAGCTCCTGCAAAGCGTAGTCAGTGCGCGCAAGATGAACCTGCTCAAATATGTCCAAGGCATGGATACCAAAGATTGCAGGCTTTACAGGCAGCTGCTGGAAAACCTCAACATCTTCCTCGGGGTAAAAGACTCCATCCGTCTGCTGAACATCCAGGAAGAGATGGTGAAGAAAGACCTGATGCAGTGCATCCAAGACAACTGGAAAACAAGGCGTAACCTGAATGTGGGTTCCGGCGGCAACAAACAATAAAACGGAAAGCCATGGACAACAACAGAAAGACAATGAACAAACGGGAAATATTCATGGGACATGCCTATGTATTCCTGTTCTTTTTCCTGACAACCGTAGCGTGTTGTCTGGTAATCTTCATGTGGAACTCAGATTTCAAGATGTTTGAGCAGAAAGAGTTCGTAAAGATCAAGATGAACCGCATCAAGGATTTCCAGCAGGAACAAGCGGAAAGCCAGTTGCCGGTGGACTCCCTGTTCCGTAAAATAGAAACATTTGAACCGGGCGTTTACGCCCAGTATGAAGAAGACGACATCCATTATCTGATAAACAACCTGCGGAACACATACGAAAGGAACAGCTGGGACAAGCGATACAAGCTGTTCATGCACATTGCCGACTTTTATGCCATGTGGCTGTCCGACAGGAAACAGCTATGGAGTATCGGACAAAACATAAGTCTGTTCAAAGCCAATCTGGAGGAGTGCGAGATAGGCTTGCAGAAAAAGGAGGAAGACTTGCGCTCAGGAACTAAAAACAAATGACATGGGAAAAATTTATACCAGAAAGATTCTGTTCGTAATCGCAGCCATGCTGCTGTGCATCCTTGTCGCCATACTGATCCGGCTGTTCTTTTCCAGCCGCACCGTGCGTATGACACTGACCCCCATAGAGGTGGAAACCGGAGAAACGGTCCATTATGCAGACAGCACCCGCAACGCACGCTCCTGGCTTTGGGAATTCGGCAACGGGGACATATCACACGAACGGAGCGGAGAATACGTGTTCAAGAAACCGGGACGCTACCAAGTGCGCCTTCAAGTGGACGGAGGACTGGAAAGGAAACAGATCATCACAGTACACAGGAGCCGGGATGATTACGGGAGCGACGAGCTTGTCAGGATGAAAGCACCGGCAACCGCCTTTCAAGGAGAAATCGTATCTTTCAAAGGATACGGTCCGTCGAAAGAATGGCGCTGGCAGTTCGGAGAATCCGGAATTGTCGATTCGCGGGAGCAGAACCCACTCTACGCCTATACAGAACCCGGCATATACGAGGTTCTGCTGACTACGGAGAATACCCAATATCCGGTCCGGCACACCATTGAAATCCTTCCCCAATATACGGAGAACGACTCGACAGACGTGCTTGTCATCATCGGCAATGACATCCGTGAACACTTGCAAGCCATCGTGGACGGCAAGCCGTTCAATACCCATTACAATTATATCCTGAAGAAATACCTTTGCGGAAATCCAGACATAGCGGTAACCGTCAACAACAGCAAGAAGAATGATTTCTATTCCTATTGCCAAGGACTGAAAATCATAGCACGCAGGAAAACCCTTATAGACGAGGTGTTCGTCGATATGGGAGACAACCTGAGCAACGAATGTGTGATGCAGCTGATGGTAACACAGCACGAACGCTTTTCCGAACAAAAAAACAAATGAGGCATGAAAAAGAATTGCATATCGACACTCATAAAAGGAGGATGGATTTGCGGGTGCATCATCTGTATGGCATCCTGCGGACCGGTACACCGTTTTACGCGGATAAAGAATGTACCCCGTGAATATATGCGAAACTATTCCATAGAAGGGGTAAAGGCTCCCCGCAGCCAGACACTGCCCAAGCATACCCCGTGGATTGTCTTTGCCAATGAAGCAGGAACATCCTATCTGAGTCCGAGCGGAAAGAACGAGATGCAGTCTGTGAAATACATGGACGCATTTCTCGTCATCAAGCGAAAAGGAGACTGGCTCAGAGTCATTCAATACGACCCAGCCATTCTGAAAAACGGGAAACTGAAAGAATGGAAACAGGCAAAATACTGCGGATGGATCAACCAAAACGACCTGTTGCTGACCCGGAGCGGCTTTACCGACATTGTTACCGGATTCAAAAACAAACAGGTGGTCATGCTGAACGACAGCGTGGCATTGGCCACCCCAAAAACGTATTTTGCCAACGACTCCGTAAAACTGTTCAAAAATACAGACCTGACACAAGAGGCTGGCAAGATTCCATTTTACAGTGTCGTATATCCTTATCAAATATCGGAAGACAAAGGATGCACCCTCGTGGCAGACAAGCCGCAGCTTGACGCAGACAGCATAGGGCATGCTGTCATCGGATGGATAGACGAACGCCTGCTGACCGCCCCCGAACAGCAGCTCCATATAGACATAACCTCGCTGCCGGACAGCACGCTTGTTTTTAAAGACAGGGAACGGAAAGACACCTTGCCGCTATCATCCAACGACCTGAAGCGGAAACTGCAACTTTCGGCCAGCCAGCCTGCTATCCGCTACAGCCCGGTACTGTCCTACCGGAACAATGACACGAGCTTCTGCTTCAAAACCCGGCTTCCGATGCCGGTCATCGACAAACGGGAAAGCTATGTGCTGAATGTCAACGGCAATCCAATCTATTACGGGACTTTCAAAAACAAGATAGAGAAGGACCTGCAAAAAATAAACCTCATGTTTGTCCTGGAAGGAAAAGAGAACACCATCCAACGGTTTCCAGCCGTGGTGAATGCCATCCAAGGACTGCAATCGCAACTGGTGAATGACGACAGCTTTTCTTTCAGGTTCGGTGCCGTGCTTACCTTCAACGAACCGGACAGCCGGAAAGACCCCATCTGCAAACTGACTCCCGACTACATGGAGCTGCTTGATTTCCTTTCCGCCAAAGCACGTAATGCCGAGCAACTGAAACCTACATACGGACGATTCGGCAGCTGGTCCGGCCTTCGGATCGGAGTGGAGCAATTCAACAAATGTCCGGATGAAACCAATATCCTGGTTGTCATCGGCGATAAAGGGTTCAACAGCGAGTGGGCAGACTCCACCTTGGTGAACAAGCTGGTAAAAAACAACTGCCGCATGATCGGCTTCCAGCTCTACGGAGGAGAACCGGATAACTTCAACAACTTCGTGCTGCAAATCGGGAACATGATAGATTGCTCGGCACCACGCATCAGCCGGAAAAAACGGGAACTGATTGTATATCCCGAACAAATCAGAAATGAAAACGAATATGCGGAGGTGAACCATAACACCTATTGTCTGGACTTTCCAAATCGGAGCATGACACAGGGATGGCTGGTGTTTCCGCAAAAGAACGAATCGCTGGAACTGGAAGGACTGACCACCGCCGTGGATTCCATGCTGATACAAGTGAAGTTTGACAATACCCTGCTGAGCAACAGCCTGGCAAGGGCATTCGACGAAGTGGGTACACACCGATATAGGACAGATTCGACAATGACAGCTTATTACCATATCCGCCAGTCGGGGGTACACCCCATGCTATCCGTACTTCCGGATACCGAACCTGCCTGGAGCCTGCCTGCACAGCCAATCGTACTGCCGGACTCGCTGTCCTCCACACTGGACTATTATCTGCTTGTCAACGAAGAGGAGTTCAAACGGTTGAGAAAGTATGTGGAAGCACCCTCCAAGCTGATCGTTGACTATAAATACGAAGCGGTCAAAAAGAAAAAGCAAGCGAAGGTGGATATCTGCGACTGTCCGGACGACTACCTACAGGCAGATGCCGAAGAATCTACCGTACGTGTAAAGACGGACAGCCTGAACGCACCAGAATATGCCTCAACCCGCCGTGCAAGGAGAAAACTGGTCAGACATTTCCTTTCAGAGCGCAACAGGGACAGATATTGCAAGGTAGGGAGAAAGACTTTCCTGAGAATGCCCCTATCAGAGGTCTTGCAAAGGTTTACCTCCTGCCCGACCGACTATCCTTTCTTTGAAGTTTACCGTGTCAAGGACTTGCGGAAAAAGAAAATGATTACGGATGCGGAGCTGGACATGCTGATTGAATATTTCAAGGAAAAGAAAAAACTGCTGGACGAAGCCGCCGGCAAGCCGTTCCAGTCCAACGGGCAGACATACTATTGGATCAGCCGTGACCTATTACCATAGTCATTCACCTGAAACTGTATTATCATGATTTATGAAACTATTCTGAAAATAAGAGGAATGGAGGTGCCGATACTCTATTATAACTATCGGTGCCACATCCGGCACTATGATGACCCGAATCTGAGAAAAATCATACAACTCCACATCCAAGTATGCGAGGAAATCGGCAATCGGGAGTATCTGCCGGTCGAGGGAGACCTGATTACGCTTGCGTTTGAGTGCAAGGGTGAAGAACAGTTCTTCTATGACTGGCTGAACGAAGGAGCCATGCACAACGGGGAAATCCATTTCATCTACAACGAAGTGGAGATTGCGGACATTTTCCGGTTCTGGGACTGCTTCTGTGTGAAAATAGAAGAGTATATGAGTGTAGGAAACTCTCCGATGATGATGGTGCTGTATTTGTCACCGGGGATTATCAAAAGGAATAATCTGGAGGTTAGGGAGAAGGTGTGGAAAGTATCAGATGTTGCTCAACAAACTGTTGTGCAGGTTACTTCTGAATCAAAGGAGGAAAAACAGCCAGAAATTGTGGAGGTTTATTGGAAAGATAAGAAAGATGAAATTATAAAAATAATACCTGATGATGGAATAGTCACTTTATATGCAAAGACAAAAAATACTAATGCTGGTGATATTCTTTCTTTCTCTATTGTATTAGAAGATGGAGCAACAATGATAAAAATAGATAATTGTGTTATTGACTCTAACGGTATAGCAAAAGTGAGTAATTTTGATTTAAAACAATATAAACATACATTTAATATATGAAAGTAATTTTGAATGCATCTTTGGGAACATCAAAGAAAAATGCAGATATACAAGAATCTGAGATAAGATTATATATTCATCCAACAGATAGAAGTCATTATTTCCCTGAGTTATTTACAGCAAAAGGAGAAGAAATAAATATTGTAGAATTAGTACTTGAAACTGGAGTTCTAGAAGGGGTAGATTTTGTAGCAAAAGAGAAAATTCATGAAATAGCTATAGGTAAAATTAAAAAAGGACAACTGGTTGCAAGTAACGGGAAAGAATATACCACCATAAAAATGAAGCCAATAGAATATAATATAGATGGTGGTAGCTTCCAAATACAACAAGGACAAAATTTTGGATATAAGATACAAGGAAGGATTATTACAACAAAAGGACTAGATCAATATAAAATATTTACCAATAAAGGATTTACAGTTAAATTGTTGGGAATTTTAAAAAAAACAAGTCTTATATATGATGTCTTTAGCCTTTTCGATTGGGCTTCTAATCCTAAAGAATCATTGTCAATACCTTTTGTGCCAACAGAAGTAATTGGAATGGCTATAGAACAGGCCGTTCAAGCAACAGATGAAGGTGTGGAGGATATAATTCTTAATATGTTAAATAAGGCAAAACATGAAGGACTTGAATCTGTAAGAAAATTCATTACTAGTTGGAAGAGTGGTGTTGGCGTTGATTTTGATTTGTATAATATATCAACAAATGTCGCATCTGAAATACTACAAGGTAAAATTCAAACACTTGAAGAAATGTTCAGACGTAGTGACGAAGAAGATTTTACAATTCTTAAGCCTGTATACGTTTTATATAGAATTGTAGATAAAGAGGAGTGTTATTATCCAATAGCCATTATTGAATCTTTTTTTGTGGAATATGATGAAGAAATTTAAGTTATTAATATTTATACTATCTATGTTATTCTTATATTCTTTTACTGTTAAAGATAGTATTGTTATAGAGCAAATTGCATCAGATTATCCTATTATCGTTAGATATAATAATAAAGGTATTTGTTTTCGGATTCATTATCCTGTGGTTTTCAGGGTAAAGAATTTATCGGGGAAGAAATATAAACTATTTAAAGTGAATTATTTTTATGGAAATTCTAAATATTCGTATTCCTTGTATAAGGAATGGTGTCCCGTTTTTGTTAAGCAAGAGAGAGAGAATAAGATAATTGATGCTCGTGAAAGAGGTAGGATTATTATTGATAGTTTACAAACTAGAGATTTTATTATTCAAACTGCTCATTCTATACCAGAAAGAGATATTTTTCAATCTATAATTTATCCTTATATTAATTTGAAAAATAAAACAGACACATTGCATTTAAAAAATATACAAGAGATTAAAAATAAACATTCTAATCTGTTGGATTCATCCTTAGGAAATGATAGTGTTATGTTTTGGATAGAACCATTAGGAAAACATAAGTCTGGGAAAGCCTATATTTTACCAATAAAAACAAAGTTGCCATAATGAAAAATTTTGACCATAATCAGTTTGGAGTAAGTATTTACTTTTACTTTTGTATTGAAAAAGAATATGATTATTCCATAAAGTACATAGAAAATGTAGCCCGGAACTTTACCAAGAAATATCCCAGCTACCTAGTCCATAAGAAAAGCGAAGACAAGATAAAGGCCTTTTTGACTGACTGGGTAAAGGTCAAAGTAGAAAACTTTGTGAATGCAGAGGCAAAGAACGTGGCAGTAACCGAGGTGCGAGAAATAGCAGACCTGATAGCGGAATATGAAGGAACGGAAAACTCTTCACCTTATGGAAGCCATCCGGCAGACACCCCTTCGTTGGGAAACATCGGCGTGGAGCTTGCCATGAGTGTGGACACAGGCGTATCGGACATCCGTCCTGTCAATGTCGCCAAACCCACGGGGGCAATAGGAAAACCCAAGATAATGAAACGAAGTGTCATCCGTGTAACCATGGAACTGGAAGTGCAGATGGAAACCAAGCAATACCTACAATTCCTGCAACAGATTCCGGACCTGTTCAGCCTGCATGAATTCCCCAATTTGAGATGCCGCGTGATATGCAACCAGAAAAAGGCAACAGTTGACGAAGAGCCTGCACCGGTTGAAGTGAAGGTTTTGGATGACAGAAAATACCAGTGGTGGTTTGTTGCCTTTACACTGTTGATGGTATGCTGCATGGGCGGAATCATAGCCCTGTTCTTTTCCATTCCGAACCTGTACAAACAGGACATCCACTTCCTGCGGAACGATACGATTCATCAGGAGTTTTCCATCTCCAACAGCCGTATTGACTTGAAGGATGTAAGCCTGACGAATCATGGCGGGAAAGACACACTTGTCATCAAGGATAAAAAGATAATCATAGCCAAATAAAAAGCAATGGAAAATTCGATTCAGATACAAGGGATAAGAAACATGCTATCCCATAGCGGATGCCCGGAAGACCTGCTGGAAAGTTACCTGCAATTCCTACAAACCAAAGGCCAACAGGTGCAGATTGTCAGAGGAGAAGTCTTTATGATGTTTGAAAAGGAAGCGCAATACCGCAAGAGAAGGAATGAAAAGATGAAAGGAACCGTAACTTTCAGCAAAAACACGAAGAACGATACAGGGGAATACAATACAGGAGTGTTCATCGGAATGGAATTTATCCAATGCTGCTTCAACCATGGGATTCCTGCACGGGTGCTGAATGTGCGGAGGGTGCATGGGGAAGTGGCGGAGATTGTTGTGAAATTTGGATGATAACATTGTAAATGTTAATATGGGAAAAGGTGACAGTAGAACAAAGAAAGGAAAGCGATTTATGCGTTCTCCACGGAAGTATTCTCAAAAAAAACAATTAAATACTGGAAAGATGGAAAATAAGAGTGAATATGGTATATATGAAGAGTTCTTAAAGAATTTTGATTCTGTAAATTATAAGAATAAGGACTCATCTACAATTAATAATGAATTTCAAAAAGTAATAAGTGAACTTTGTGAAAAAGATATGATTAATGTTGCTTTGCAAGCAGAATTAGATCGACAAGTTTTTTTAATAAGAAAGTCTTTTGAGTTTCAAGATGATGAAACAAAGGGGACAATTAAAGGATTATCGTGGCAAATGGCAGGAACACAAGATATGGCAAATGGAAACAAAATACCTTTTTATTGGCCTGATGTTAGAAATCTTACTAAAGAAAATTTCGAGTTCTTTGAGCAGCGTTATAAAAAAACGAATAATCTCTATGCAAAAACCGAATATGGTTTGATGGTATATTTCGGACAAAAAACAGACTGGTCGAAAAATAACAGTTTCAAGCTTCAGTTATGCAACGAATTAATCTCCTTAGCTCAAGAATATTATGGTGAAGCTCAAAAAGGAGAATATTTCAAATTGGGATATGTTCTTAATCGTTTGGAATTGGCTTTACAAATTGCAATAAATAGTAAGTTTGAAGATTGTCAAAAGGCAATCATTGAACAAGTTTTTGATATACAGCAACATTGGAGTGTAAATGATAACACAAAACATGTTCCTTTAAATTATTCAAGGTTCATGTTAGAGCATTATAGCATTTGTAAAAAATACATAGACTTTGAAAAAGTTATAGAGCGTAATAAATATGCTATCAGCTTGATAGAAAAAGATAATCTTTATATGGCCGCAGATGCTATTGAATTTACGGATAAGTTAAAACAAAAAATAAATCTTTCAATAGAAGATTCTTTAAGACAGAGAGCTGAGGTATATGAACAGATTGCCAAAAGCAGGCAGGAAGATATAGCTTCAATGCATTTTATAAAATTAGCTTTGGATATTTATCTTAAAATAAAGGACAATGGAAAAATAAAAGAGATGGAAGAGTTATACTCTGAAAAGAGAAATACTTTCCAATTGACAGAAACTTCCATTCCAATTCCAGATGATTATATAAAAACAATTGATGAAACTGTAAAACAGACTATAGAGACTTGTTCTGTAGATGAGTTGTTAGATCAATTTGCAGGGACTCCTTGGTATGAAACAGATGATTCTATTCAAGCCTTATCTGATGCTGTGGACAATGGACTTATAGGTACCCTTCCTTTGTCATGCCTTGACAGATATGGCAACACCGTTAAAACATACACACCAGCAGAAGGAAAATTTTGGTCTACATATAGTTTCTTCTTCAAAATTGGTACATTAAAAATGCTTAAATTATTTATGGCAGCCATTGACTCTCAAAAGTTATCATACGATTCAGTTTTAAACTATTTGGAAAAAACATGGTTAAATGAACCTATTGAGAGAAACTATAATGGTAAAAAGATTTGTGTTGTTCCTTTAGATACTGTTAAACCTGGATTAAAGAGAATCTTTGATGAACTTAAACAAGCTGAAGGAAGTTATATCCCTGATTATGTCACTATTATAGATAGCTTAACACTTAAGATTGAAGGTCTTTTGAGATTTTTTATTGAGAAACTTAAAATACCCACTTTTGCTAAGAGACGTTCAAAAGATGGAGATGTCATAATGGAAAAACTTTTTGATGATATTATTGCAGATCTTAAGGGAACTCCAGAGAGACCATCTAGTTTTGTCAAAGATCATCTTACCATGCTCAAATATGTAATGTCAGAGAAAATAGGCTGGAATTTGAGAAATGAGGTAGCACATTCTTTACTTCAAATCGAAGATTATTCGTTAGACAAAGTTGTTGTCTTGTTCTGCTTAATTCTTAAATTGAGCAAATATGTGTTTATAGAACAACGTGAAAGTTAAAATTGCAAAAGGAATAAAGTGCAATTTATTAATACGGATTAACTGATTTAATATTTTGATTATGGACGATGATTTAAGAAAAGAAATATCAGATTTTTTCTTGACAGATAGTTCTGGCTATTTAGCACGATATAGGGCCTTAATAAATGTGTTTACAAATATAAGTACACGTAGTAAAATATTGGTGGATTTATTATTTTCTTTTGAGTGCAGTTTGAAATCTTTGATTTTTTTGAGAAGTGACTCTGATGAAAAATCAACGTATAAAATTATTCGGACTCACAATTTAAGCAATCTCTTGTCAAAAGTTGACACGGCGAATTTTCAAGATATTGCCAATTTTATCCTTGATGAAAAGTTGGATGATATATCCGTGGGGGGTCGTTATACTCTTGAAGCCAATGTTAAATTCAGAGAGCACGGCTTATTGGGGAGTAAATATTATGAGACAATAGCGTCGTATCATTGGATAGATAAAGTTTATCAAGAGGCTAAGAAATTGAATGAGTTTGTACGTAACGAAAGCATTTCTATGTTTGGACTTATAACCATAATTAATATTCAAGATATTGATATTAATAAATTGATTGATCGAGAAAATCGCATCAGGAATATTAATAAACCTTAGAAATATCCTAATATCATTGTCATAAAGGAAGGTATACTAACATCTGAAAAGAAGAACAACAGTACTTAAAGGAGAATAATCTTTTCAGATGTTATGTTTATTTTGAATTAGACAGATTTTACTTGTGTGAGGTATCATCTTTTAACCCCAACCTTTCACATAACTCCGGATCATTTTTGATTCGGTTCATTTCCTCATTAATGATTGCCTGAGCATCCAATTTAATCTGGTCGTAGTTGCGCTGTATCTGCTGCATCATGATATCGTTTCCATCCTTGTCCTTAAATTCATTGATGACAGGGATTTTCCGGTAAGCCTTTTCCTCCGCGCCGACTTTGGCATGGTCCACAATGATTTCAGCATGGAATATTTTCTGGTCTATCTTTTCGCCAAAATTGTCGGAAACGGCTCCGACAAATGTACCCTGGGACAGGTTGGCAATCTTGGAAGCCGGGATGAGCGAGTCAAGTTGTGTGCTAATGGAGGTGGATACATCCTGACGGTTGATGGAGACAGACTGCCGCTGCTGGAGTACTTTGCCGAAACGTTCGGAAAGCGTCTTCGCAGTTTCTCCAACTACCTGACCGCTGAAAATATTGCCTACCGTGTTTTGGATGACCTTCGACTCTTTTTCACCGTAATCGCGGTTCAACTGGCTAAAATCCTGAAAGCCGAGACAGACCGCTACCTTGTTGCTTCGGGCGGTAGCGATGAGGTTGTCCAATCCACGGAAATAGATGGTCGGCAGCTCGTCAATGATGACAGTGCTCTTAAGCTGTCCTTTCTTGTTGATGAGTTTGACGATGCGGGAATTGTATAGTCCAAGTGCCGCCGAGTAGATGTTCTGCCTGTCCGGATTGTTACCCACGCAAAGCAGCTTGGGCTCTTTCGGGTTGTTTATGTCCAACGAAAAATCATTACCTGTCATCACCCAATACAACTGTGGGGAAATCATGCGCGTAAGGGGAATTTTTGCCGAAGCGATCTGGCCCTGGAGCTGGTCCTGGGCGCCCCCTTTCCAGGCATCCATGAAGGGGGAAAGGTAGTTTTCCAGCTCCGGATACGAGGTCAGGATAGTAAACAAATCCGAATAAGGCTTGTTAAGCAGTTCCACCGCATGCGGAAAGGAACAATAAATACCGTTTTTGTAAATTTTTAGGTACCAGATGATTGCGGCAAGCAGAATGATGGGTGACTCCACAAAGAAATCCCCCTGCTTTTCAATCCAGGTGCGATTGAGGTTGAGCATTATCGTATAACTCGCCTCATACGCATCGGAGATATCCGTCATGAATTTCGGATTGATGGGATTGCAGCGGTGTGACCTGCGCGGATCGTCGAAATTGATGACATAGAACCGGGGCTTGACCTTGTACTTGTCCATGTTGTTCAACAACGTGTTGTAAGCGATGGTGGAAAGGTCGTCGAACTTGTAATCGTAGATGTAACAACTGTATCCTTTGGAAATCATCTGGCGTATGTAATTGTTTACCACGGCATACGACTTGCCCGATCCGGGCGTGCCAAGCACGATGGTGGCACGAAAGGGATTTACTACGTTGATCCATCCGTCATGCTGTTTTCCCTGAAAGCGGAAGCTGGTAGGCAGGTTGACGGAATACTCGTTCTCCAACAACCGGGTTTCCTGCTGGAAGGATTCATTTTCGATATTGAACACATCCCCCATCAGGTTATGCCTGTAAAGCCGGCTCATCCACAATCCCGCCATCAGTAGACCGAGGTAACCTGCGGTAAGTGTTACAACGTACAGTATGGTGCTTATCATGTGCGGCAGGGACAGGTCAAGCAGCCACCAGTTCAGAAAAAACAGCACGCATCCGGCTACCAGTGCCGCGTAGATTTTGGGCCAGGTGATTTTTTCACCTTTAACTCCATGTGTTCCTAGGCAGGATATTGCCAGTAAAGTCACTGCCAACAGTTTGGTCCAGAGAATACAGTTGAAAATACCCGTCGTATTGTTGAAGTTTACCAGAATCTTGTCTATGACCGCAAGATTCAGATGCCATGCGGTCATGCTCGGATAGCAGTACACATAGACGTGCACCACCAAAAGAAAAATACTCACAGCCCTGCCGAATTCCATTATCTTAGCGAGAGCCCTCAAATCGTCTTCCTGTTGCATAAGGATTGTGTATAAAAAGGTTGATACTTGTTTTGTCTAAATGCCACGCTTGCGTCCGGCCTTCTTCTTTTTCTTCATGCGCCGTGCAAAGGCTTCCTCCTCGTAATCCCGCGGATTGGTTTCCATAGAAAGAATGCCTGCCGCCAGTTCGAGCGTGCTAGAGGATTCGTGACGGTGATGCTGCCAAAGCTCTGTAGCGGAATGTCCACCCCGTTCCTTTTCGGGTATGTTTTCCAACCATTTGAAATAGTCGTTGAACACATTGGCGGAAAACTCCTTGCCCATGCGTGAGCCGTTGAACACCTCCCGTCGGTCGTGGTCAATGAAGGTGACACCGTAGATACGCCCCCGCTCATTCTCACGGAACACCACATCGATATTTTTTTGCCCCAGCAGTTCCACAAACCGTTTCCGTGAATCCGCCTGCCGCAAGGCACGGGCGATGTCCGCCTGTATGGAGGGTGCCCATTTCCCCTCTTTGAGAGCTTTCAGGTTCATCAACATCCGCTTTTCCAACAGTTCATTCCCGAAGCGTTTTCCGAAACGTGAACTCTTGAACGGCGGACTGACCACCTTGCCGGTATCATCCGTGGCAGAATAGACAATGCCGGTGTAGGGTATGCCGTTGTACTCCCCCCTGATCTGTTTCGCCTCGATGTTGAGTGTGGAAAGCAGTGCGCTGTATTCCCCGAAAGTCTGGAAACGGTAGCTTTCCAGTACGGCTTTAAGGGTGTTGCCTACCTGATGGCGGACATCTCCCAAGGAAGCGTCCACCTTTTTTAGTTCCGCTTTCGGATTCCGCCTTTCCGTGTCCGCTCCGTTGCGCAAGCCGAAATCCGTTTCCAGTTCCCGACAGGCGGTCATGGAACGGCGATGCTCGTAGGCGTCACTGATCTTTTTCCCCTGTCCGTCCACACAGACACTGACGATATGAATGTGGGCATTATGGGTATCGGCATGTTTGTAGGCTATGTACGGCTGATTCCCATAGCCCATCTTCTGCATATACCGTTCCGCCAACTCTACCAATTGCCCATCAGTCAGCCGGTCTTCCGGTGCCGGAGAAAGGGAGATATGCAGGACGGGCTTCTCCGTATTGCGGTTTGCCAGCAGGTAGTTCTCAAAAGAGAGCAATGCCAGACGTATGTCCTCACTGGGCAATCCCAATCTGTCGGAAATCATGCGGTTGCCCGAAAGAATTTCGGCGGTACCTGCCGTTACCTTGTCGTAGTTATAGGCAAGTGCTCCGTAAAGGCTTGTTCCGTGACTTATTTTTGCAACCATTTCCGCTCGTATTCTTGGGTTAGCACCATGACTTTTTTACATACAAGCATCAGTTCGATGCTCAGTTTCTCCAACCTGTAAAGCAGTGCCATCGCACGTTTTTCCCCGAAATTGTTCTTCAAGGTCCGGACAACCTGATTGTAGTTGTTTCCGACGGCCTGAAACTGCCTGTGGAATTCGGTCAGTTTGATGTAGTAGTCCATTGTCGCCTTGTCGATTTTCACAACTTTAATGCGACCTCCAAAAATGGATTTCTTGATGAATCCTGCTTTTTCTTTCATGCCGGATTCAGAGAATGCCGCTTCAAAGCGTACGTTTTCTTCATTTGTCAACTTGATGCCGTAACGATGTATGGCCGGATCTGCTTTGGGCTTTCGTCCCATTTTTTTCCTTGAGCTTTCTTTCATGCACTTTAGGGAATTTATGATTTGACTTTTTTCCAGATTTTTCGACTTTGGAGAAAAATCCCCCGGCTTTTGCCGGGCAAGTTGGTTTTGGGATGCCCGAAAAGTTTCGGGCTGCCGAAAACACAACTTGCTCTGTTCGCTTGAACAGAGAATCCTCCTTCGTCGGATTGCAGCGCGACGTTCACGGAACGCTGTGGTCCGACGAAGTCAGTTCTTTTCCATCGTCTGATTCCGATTTTGCAAAATTAGACAGTGATAACCGATTGGTAAACAGCGTTTGATATGACATTTGATGACATCTGATGACATCTGATGTCAGGTAGGGGAAATGTTGGTGGAAGTTTCAAAAATAGCCGCTACTTTTGGCACAGTGCATGAGGGCATACATTGAAACATTGTCCTGTAAGGGGTATTGCTTGCCTGCCACAGGTGGTGCATGATGTGAATGCGGCATCATCCCTATATGTGCAATGCCATATATGCTGCACGACAATTCTGCATGACGGAATACATTGCATCCGTGCAATGCAGTATGGGATACATTGAACCCCATATTGCATGAATGCAATGCACCTTATATGGCAATGCCCATCGGCAACCGGTATTACACTGGTGCAATATGGTATGCAATGTATTCATGCAAACCGGCAAACAATGCGTCATTGCCATATACCAACGGATGCATTGCCGTGTGATGAAACGAAAAAATCCGGACAGATATGAAACAAATTATACACTCTAAATTCAAGCCTATGAAGAAAGAACCTTTATTTGTCGCTTTGAGCAACCAAAAAGGCGGTGTGGGAAAATCCACGTTCACGGTATTGCTCGCCAGTTACTTCCATTACCTGAAGGGGTATAACGTACTGGTGGTGGATTGTGATTATCCACAGCACAGCATCAGTACCATGCGGAACTGGGAAGTGGGAAACATTGAAAAGAACGTGCATCTGCAAAACCAGCTGGTGGAACAGTTCGGAGCAAGCGGCAGGAAAGCCTACAGCATCCTGAACTCCACTCCGGAAGAAGCCCGGGAAACGGCCGGACGCTTTCTTGAAAAGTCGGAGCTAGATTATGACCTTGTCCTTTTTGACCTTCCGGGCACCGTAAATGTGCCAGGTGTATTCCAGTCCGTAATCAATATGGATTATGTATTCACCCCCATCACGCAGGAAAGAATGGCAATGCGGAGCAGTATGTCTTTTGTCCTTGCCATCCGGGAATACATGCACCGGCATAAGGATGTACCCTTGCGTGGTATCCATATGTTCTGGAACCGGATGGACAAACGTGTTTCCAAAGACCTGTATAACGGCTATACTGAAATTTTCCGTTCGCTGAAATTGCCGGTACTGGAAACCGTCATTCCCAGTGCAGAACGTTACAAAAAAGACTCCGGAATGAAAGGGCCTCTGTTCCGCAGCACTTTGTTCCCTCCATCTTCCTCCGCAATGAAAGAAAGCAGTCTGGACCTGCTGGCAGCGGAAATAGAAACCATACTGAAACTTCAATAAAAACAATTATGACCACCAAAAGAAGAACGGATTACCAAGTGGACGAGGAGGCATTGAAACGCATGATGGCAGGAGATGTGACCGCTTTGGAAAGAACGGTTCCTCCGGAAGAGGAGCCGGAAACAAAAAGTCAGGCTGGACCTTGTCTGGAGAAACAGGAGAAGAAAAGCGGTTCTTCCAGACAGCAAAT
>UMDG01007140.1_pt1 | contig 35990 bp, 33 predicted proteins | sample 1964431 | NCBI WGS metagenome assembly UMDG01 (sample SAMEA4835988, study PRJEB28245) | human gut metagenome | biome: gut microbiome; material: fecal sample | place: Denmark | collected 2008 | reverse complement strand
TAATTTCTTTGTTTCTGTATATATGTAAGTGTTTCATTTTTTTACATTAACGTGAAAAATATGGACGTGAAAAAATAAAATGCTATAATAAAAAGAATTGAGACAAAGCAGATGAAAATCTGTGACACAAAGCTAAAGGGCTTGTAAAACGAAAATATTGAAATGTGTTTTAATCGAAAGAATAAGGAATTTGACGTATGCAAAAAACAAAATGTTATCTGGCCGCATTGGTGTCTGGTGTACTTTTAGTAACTGGTATTTTGGCTGGATATGGACAATCTAAAAAAAACGATCACCTTACCGTGTATCTGTGGGAAAATCGTTTAATGAAAAATATTGCTTCTTATGATGTGGTTTCTAAGTACTATTCCTATGCAGTGGAATATTATAAGGATACAGATGATGAAATTCAGTGGTTGCCAATCTGTGCAATTCCGCAGACGATTATTGCCAACAAGACACTGTTTGATCAGTATGGAATCAAAGTTCCGGAAAATTATGAAGAATACGTACAGGTTTGCCAGCAATTTTATGATAAGGGTATAAAACCTTACTCGATGGACCTTGCAGAAGACTGGTCAAATCAAGAAATAATTCAGGCGGCAGCGATTGGTGAATTTACAAGTTTGGATGGTATTGACTGGCGAAACAAAGCCGAAACTTCAGCTGGTGAAATAAAATTTGACGACGTACTATGGAAAAGAATTTTTTCGGAAACAAGTCAGTTCCTTAAAGATTCGCATTTTAGTAAAGAGGATATTAATGTTAATATTAATACAGGAACTCAGATGTTTGTTGAAGGAAAATCAGCAATGTTTCATGGACAGCCTACAGATATGCAAAAATTACAAGATCAGATGGATGCGGAACCAATTCGTATTCCTTATTTTTCACAGACTTCAGATAGTTCTTTTGTGTATATGTTCCCATCCTTAAATATTGCATTCAATAAAGAATTGGAAAAAAACCAGGAAAAACTGGATACAGCATTAGATGTGTTGGATTGTATGATTTCGGAACAGGGACAAAAACTGATTGCAGATGGAAGTGGTGTGATTTCGCTTAACACAGATGTTTCATCAATGATGCAGAATGTACCAGGCTTGGAAGAAGAAATTAAAGATACTTCTATTTATATCCGATATTCTGCTCAAAAATCATTCGATGCCAGTCTTGAAGCTGTTCACGGATTATTATCAGGAAAAATGGATGAAATGCAGGCTTATAATGCTTTTCGTAGTGAAATGAATAGTAAAGATTCAAAAGAAAAAAGTACAGTGAATTTTGAAAACGAGTATTCCATTCTTCTTACAGATACGACAAAATCTATTTTGAAAAAAATTAATCCAAAATGTGCTGTTGAGCAAATAGGGGATACAACATTATCTAGTGCATGGATTGCGGCCATGTCAAATGGGCAGCAACCGTCAGCACCAGAAGACTATATAGAGGTTGAAAAATAAAGTGCAAATAGAACAAGAGATAATTAAGAGAAAAAAAATAATAATGCCATTGTTTGTCATAATTTTCATTCTTTCAAGTTTTGTTTTTGTAAAGTTTCTGTTGAATAGGATGAATACATATATTGAGGTAAATGGAGAAATCAGTATGGAAGCTGTTGTCGAACAGATTCAACAGACCTATGATATGCAAGTGAGTGGATACTATAGACAGTTACATTTTGTTGAGGGCTATCTGTGTAAAGAGAAGAAAATATCCCTTGAAACAGAAAATAACCGAATCTTTTTTAATGCATGGGAAAAAGAATCTGAGAGTACACTTTTATTTCTACAGGAAAATGGAAAAGCTATAACCTCAGATGGAACAAAACTGAAAGTTGATATGCCTAGTAAGCTTTTGCTGGATTTGAGAAACGGATCTAATATTGGAAAATTGGTCGCTTTGGAATTTGAACAAGTGAAAAAAGACGGTTATTTGGTAGCAATTCCATGTCAGGAATATATGATTAATGGGGAAACTTATACAGCGATTGGAACAGTGTATGATCATTCGAAATTAGACTCCATGTTAAATCTTGGAGGATATGATGGAAGTGCATATCTCTTCATGTTGGATGATGATGGAAATATTACTTATACGAACCAGAAGGATGACATTTTTTTTCGAAATTATTCATTACTGAAACATTTGAAAAGTGATCATGCTATAACAGAAAAAGAGTTTGATTCTCTGAATAAAAAGATTGCGGGGGGAAAAAAGGGAGTAGAACTTATGGGGAAAGATGAGCCTTATTATTTGGGATATTGTCCGATAGAAAGCAACAATACGATGTTGATTTGTATTGTAAAAAAAGCGACAGTAGATAATGTGTTGAAAGAATACCAGAAAACGATTGGGCTTACTACAATGCTCATGACAGGATTTATACTCTTGCTTTTTGCTGGATTATTCTACAGTGTTTCCAGATTCAGTATTGCAAATCAAAAAGTTAAATTTGAAAAAAGAAACAATGAGCTTCAGGCAATGGCTATAAGCGAAATGGAAGAAGCTAATAAAAATCTGAAAAAGGCTAAGAACATTGCTATTGAGGCTCTACAAACCGCTGAAAATGCAAATAAGGCAAAAACAGATTTTTTATCCAATATGTCGCATGATATTCGCACACCTATGAACGCAATCATTGGTATTATATCATTAATCAGACATAATGCCGGCGACAAAGAAAAAGTTATAGAGTATGCAGATAAAATAGCTATTTCTTCTCAGCATCTATTAGGAATTATTAATGATGTTTTGGATATGAGCAAGATTGAAGCTGGAAAAACAGTTTTCAAATATTCTGATTTTTCTATTCTGGATGCTATAGAAGAACTCAATACAATATTTCATTCACAGGCAAACGAAAAAAATCAGAGTTTTATAATCACAAAAGAAAACCTTAAACATGAGTGGGTAAATGGCGACAAGGTTCATCTGATGCAGATTTTCAGTAATCTGTTGTCTAATGCAATAAAGTACACACAGGAAGGTGGAATAATCCAGTTTATAGCAGAAGAAAGTGAGACAAACTCTTCTACATATGGAAAATATCATTTTATAGTCAGTGACAATGGTATGGGAATGTCTGCTGATTTTAAAGAAACTATCTTTGACGCGTTTACTCGTGCAGAAAGTTCCGTAACAAACAAAATACAGGGAACTGGACTGGGAATGGCAATCACTAAAAATCTGGTTGAATCGATGGGGGGAACGATTGAGGTTGAAAGCGAACCAAATCGCGGAAGTAGTTTTGAAGTAATCTTAAATCTAAAAATTGTGGAGAACAGAGTAGTTTCTTCGACAGAACAGATAGAAATGCATGAGACAGATAGTGATATTCTGGATGGAATGCGCATCCTTTGTGCAGAGGATAATGAGTTGAATGCAGAAATCCTAATGGAATTATTAAAGCTTGAAGGTGCAGAGTGTACTATTTGTGAAAATGGCAAAAGGATTTTGGAAGCATTTGAACAGTCCGTGCCCGGTGAGTATGATATGATCTTGATGGATGTACAAATGCCTGTTATGAATGGTTATGAGGCAACGGAGGCAATCCGTAGAAGTTCACATGAACAGGCAAAGACGATCCCGATTATTGCCATGACTGCCAATGCATTTTCAGAGGATATGCAGCACTCTCTCGCTGCTGGAATGAATGCTCATATTTCAAAACCAGTTGATATGAAGTTGCTGAAGAAAACCATAAGAAATATAAAACTTGGGAGGGAGGAAGCCCAATTTATTGATCAATAATCACTAAAGAGAAATAAGAAGGACAAGAAACAAAAAATACTCATTGTAGATGATTCAAAATTTAACACTTTTGGATATCAATACTCTGTGCAGATAAAAGCGAAGGTGGAAAATGATAGCCAGATGTATAGTCTGAAACTGCATACATTGTGGTCTCCTATGAAGAAAGACGGATATATAGGAATCATTGGATATTTTGATGCTGTAAATTAAATATGTAGATTATTAATCATAGAGTGTATGGATTCAATCAATTCCATATATGCATTTTATAGGTGAAAGAGATTATTATACAAACATACTTGAACGTTTTAAAAATTGTTTTCGATAAGTCGGATTGTAAATTTTTGTGTTAATAAATTATGTGGAAAAGATACTCCGAGAATGACGTTTGGTAAATTGGTTTAACATGGTGGGATAAAGTAAAATATAATAATACATCTTTTGTTTACGTTTGAATGTATTGACAACACCCTATAGTGGATATAAAAAGGCATGTAGTCTTATTTAGCATTATAAGGATAATGAAAAGTGTCAACACTGTTGACATAATTATGATGGATGAACTATCTTAGAATTGTTTCCGCATGTACTATAATTAAGATGTCTTTAAAGATGAAGTCACAAGGGGGTAGGTGCATCTAGTACCGTGTTAATGTGCGCCTGATACTTTGAACTTGCAGAAAATACTTGGTCACTCCCAAATTGACACTACCATGCAGTACGCAATGGTGAATCAGATGAAAAAGTGGTTGTTGCAAAAATTGCAACAACCACGAGGCATGGAGCAATAGAAGGAAAGCGGACGTTGGATTATAGTTGATGAGAATATGAAGAAAGATTACTAATGAGACCAAGTGGACAGAAAAACCGAAGTCCTAAACTACCTGAAACAATACCCCAAGATGGCGAAATGGATGAATATATGCATTTGCTGTGGCTCAATGGGTTATAACCCGGATATGCCAGACAAGATTACTTCGAGAGATGGCAATGGGGAATATAATACTGTATTTTCAAGAAACATAAAGAAGTATTTTTCTCCACTGAGAGTAAATGACATGGGGATGTGCGCCATTTGCCAGAAATATTGGAGAAATAAATAAGTATTTGCAAAAGGAGACCTCTTATTTGAAAAAGAAAAAGGATGAAATAACCATCCGTTCCAGTGCAGCAGAATATTTAACCTATGTTGCCTCTATCGGTGGTCAGCAGGACAGTATTGAGATGCGCTATGAGGATGAGAATATATGGCTGACACAGAAGATGATGGCCACATTGTATGATGTGGATGTTCGTACAATCAATGAGCATATTAAGAAGATTTATTCCGACTCAGAGCTTGAGGAAGATTCAACTATCCGGAATTCCCGGATAGTTCAAACGGAAGGTTCCCGTCAGGTGACTCGTGATACAAAGCATTATAATCTTCAAATGATTATTGCGGTCGGATTCAAGGTTAATAATGAGCGAGCGGTGCAGTTCCGCAAGTGGGCCAATGGTATCGTGAAAGACTACACTATTAAAGGCTGGGTCATGGATGACGAACGTCTGAAAAATGGTGGCTCTGTGCTTACAGTAGAATACTTTGACCGCCTGCTTGAGCAGATTCGTGAGATCCGTCTCTCTGAGCGGAGATTTTATCAGAAAATAACGGACATCTATGCTACAGCTCTTGATTATGACCGAACAGCAAAAACAACAAAGCAGTTCTTTGCAAAGGTTCAAAACAAGATGCATTATGCAGTTCACGGACATACAGCAGCAGAGTTGATTTATGAGCGGGCTGATGCAGATAAGCCACACATGGGATTAACTACTTGGGCAGCAGCGCCGGAAGGCAAGATTGTAAAAAGTGATGTGAGTGTTGCGAAGAATTATCTTTCAGAGAAGGAAATGCGTTCATTAGAGCGTATTGTATCTGCTTATCTGGATTTGGCAGAGGATCGGGCGGAACGTCATATTCCAATGACGATGGAGGATTGGGCAAAGCGTTTGGATTTATTCTTGATGGCCGACGACAGAGATGTTCTTCAGGATGCAGGCAAAATCACTGCTGAGATTGCCAAGGCAAAAGCTGAAACTGAATTTGAAAAATATCGTGTTATTCAGGATAGGCTGTTCATGTCTGATTTTGATAAGTACATGTTGGAATTGGAAGAGAATGCGAAGAAGTAGCATGAAACCAGTGATGATGTGGATGGGTTCGGATGAGTAACTTCCAGACACAAATCGGTAATTCATAGAGTGCTGTCTTTTCATGTGAAGACCGTCTGCTTGCTAAGCAAGAAACCTTGAGTTTATGCGGTATTTAGGTGGTTCTGACGGATAATGTGTACGCGAATAGTTGTACCCATTGTTGTGAAATGAGTTCGTAGTTGGAGAAAATAGAATTATATGAGAAAAAATGACAAATTTCCATTCGCTATGACAAAGAAATCATTGGTTGTGTATATTGTTTTTACAGTTCTTCTGGGACTATTTCTGTTTTTGGTCATAGGAGATATGGTTGGAAAATGTGCGGCATGCATTGTTTGTCCGATGCTCATTGCATATTTGCTCTATGCGTATTGCAAGGAAAGTAAAGCAGATACGAAAGCTCGTGAGATGAAAGCACAATATATGAATGGCAGTTATTTTGAAAGCCCTGAGTGGCATGAGAAATATGTAGCCTATCTCAATGAGCACCCTTTTGAGAAACCTAAATATCAAAGCATGAAACTGGATTTATTAAAAAGATTTCAAAGACGGGAATATCTTGTTAATATGATATTGCCATTGTTCCTGATGTTTTGTACCTTGTGTCTTATTCCTTTAGGGCGTTATTATATGGCCATCATAGGATTTTGCCTATTCGGATTCTTTTTTTGGCTAGAGTTTTCACTGTATATAGGAATGCCGGTACGGAAGTGGTTGAAGGGCGATATTGATTATGAGGAGCTTGAAGCGTCATATTTAAAAAGTAAGATGCTTTTCTATAAAACAAATGCATTAGCATTTGGAACTACACATTTACATGGATTTACAGAGAAAAAAATATATGCAATAGATTATCGGTTGGTGGAAGGAATATCAAGAAAAATAGTACGTCTTAAGAAGTATGAGGATGGAATTTATAATACGGAGGAGTATCAGCATTTTGCAGTTATTCATGTCAGACTGCCAAGAAGCGGAGATATTTATGATGTTGAGCTTGAACTAAATGAGTTTCAGGTTCAAATGGCAATCGATAAGTTATCCGTCTATAAAATTGGTGAAGATTTGATGGAAAATCTTTCTGTAAATGAGCATAAAGAAAATGAGGCTGTAATATAGCCAATGCAGTATTTAGCATTGCCTAAAAAGGATAAAGAAGATAAGGAGACTCCCTGGACAGAAAAACCGAAGCCCTAAACTACCTGAAACAATACCCTAAGATGACAAAATGGATGAATACCTGCATTTGCTGTGGCTCAATGGGCTATAACCCTGATATGTCAGACAAGATTACTTCGAGAGATGGCAATGGAGAATATAACACTGTATTTTCAAGAAACATAAAGAAGTATTTTTTCCCACTTAGAGTAAATGACATGGGGATGTGTGACATTTGTCAGAAATATTGGAGAGAAAATCACTAAGTAACTTGATATGATGAAATTGAGGCTTGCATCAATAAGCTAAATAGAAAAGGAGGATAATCATGGAATTTATATGTTACCCAAAGTGTTCAACCTGCCAGAAGGCAAAGAAATGGCTGGACGAGAATAAGATCGAATACACGGAGCGCCACATTGTGGACGACAATCCAACATATGAGGAACTGAAGAAATGGTATGAGAAGAGCGGACTGCCACTCAAAAGATTTTTTAATACGAGCGGCATGTTGTATAAGGAGATGAAACTGAAGGACAAGCTTCCGGACATGAGCGAGGATGAGCAGTTGCAGCTTCTTGCGACAAATGGCATGTTGGTGAAGAGACCGCTTGTCGTTGCTGAAGGTTTCGTGCTGACTGGATTTAAAGAAAAAGAGTGGACAGAGAAGATGCTGTAGTAGGAACGTCCCCGTGGAGAAAAAATGAAAAAAATTGATGTAAACAACAGTTGGGAAATGCATCGCGTAGGTGATGACGATTGGATCACGGCGACAGTGCCGGGATCGGTGTATGGGGATCTGCTGCAGGCGGGCAAGATGGAAGATCCATTCTGGAAGGACAATGAGATAGAAGCACTGAAGCTGATGGATTACGATTATGAGTACCGCACCAGCTTTTCGTGTGATGATGAGCTGCTGGAATCGGATGAAGTTATCCTTCGATTTGAAGGGCTGGACACCATTGCGGATATCACGCTAAATGGTGTGAAGCTTGGACACGCCGACAATATGCACAGGACATGGGAGTATTCGGTAAAGGATATCCTGAAGCAGTCGGATAATATATTAAGTGTATATTTTTATTCGCCGACAAAGTTCATCGCAGATGCATATGCGAAGGCTCCAACACGGGGAACCGAGGATGCCATGAACGGATTTGTACATATCAGAAAAGCTCACTGCATGTTTGGCTGGGACTGGGGCGCACATCTTCCAGATGCAGGAATATGGCGGCCGGTCAGCTTGCTTGGCATCGATACCGCACGGATAGATTCTGTAGAAATCCTGCAGCATCATGGTCAGGACTCAGTGGAACTTGATATAAAGCCGGAGATAGAATTTGTCCGGAAGTATATTGGTTCTGGATCAGAGACGGGACAGCTGAGTGTGAGGGTGCGAGTAATTGATCCGGCTGGAAACGAAATTATAAATAGAATATTAAATGAAGATATCACGAAGAATATATATACATTTACAAGTGAATCCAATATGGCTGCGATAGACTCTATGGAATCAAAAAATGAAATAGAAATCACGTGTGAGGGTTCTTACAGCAAGACAATACATATAGACAACCCACAGCTCTGGTGGCCGCGTGGGTATGGTGAGCAGAACCTTTACACTGTTTCCGTTGACCTTGTGAAAGATGATGGTACGGTGGTTGACAACTGGACGAGAAAGATCGGCCTGCGGACAATAACCATGGACCGCACAAAGGACAAATGGGGTGAGAGCTTTGCCACCTGCGTAAACGGTGTAAATATATTTGCCATGGGTGCGGATTACATTCCGGAGGACCATCTACTTGGTCGTGTGACACCTGAGACTACAAGGACTCTGCTTGAGAAGGCGGTATTTGCGAACTTCAATTCTATAAGAGTGTGGGGCGGTGGATATTATCCTGACGACTGGTTCTATGATATGTGCGATGAGATGGGACTTGTGGTGTGGCAGGATTTCATGTTTGCGTGTGCTGTCTACGATCTCACACCAGAATTTGAGGCAAATATCACCGCGGAATTTATTGACAACTTAAAGAGAATCCGCCATCATGCGTCACTTGGGCTTATGTGTGGCAATAATGAGATGGAGCAGTTTGTTAAGGAGAGAAAATGGGTGAGCAAGGGCAGCGAGGTTCGGGATTATATTATTATGTACGAGCGAATTCTCCCTAAGATCATGAAGCAGTATGCTCCACAGGTATTTTATTGGCCAGCGAGCCCGTCCTCAGGTGGTTCATTTGACGATCCGAGAGACGAGAACCGTGGTGATGTGCATTATTGGGCTGTGTGGCATGGTGATAAGCCATTTTCTGAGTACAGAAAGTTTTACTTCAGATATCTTTCCGAATTCGGTTTCCAGTCATTTCCTTCAAAGAAGACTGTTGAGACATTTACGGATGATGAGCGTGATATGAATATCTTTTCATACATTATGGAGCGGCATCAGAGAAATGGCTCGGCAAATGGAAAGATAATGAATTATATGCAGCAGACGTATAGATATCCATCTGATTTCGAGACGGTTATCTACGCGTCACAGCTCCTGCAGGCGGATGCCATCAGGTATGGCGTGGAGCATTTCCGAAGAAACAGAAATGATGACAGGTGCATGGGAGCGGTGTACTGGCAGTTCAACGACTGCTGGCCGGTTGCATCCTGGTCCAGTGTGGATTACTGCCAGCGCTTAAAGGCACTTCACTACTATGCAAGACGTTTCTTTGCTCCGATCATGATCTCCTGTGAAGAGGAGGGCATGCTTGGAAGCGGACAGGAGCTGGTGAGACTTCCATTTGAATTCCCGAAGTCCATACGCCTCTGCGTGGCAAATGAAACCATGAACACAGAGAAAATACTTGTGTCCTGGCAGTTGAGGGACGCGTCAGCTCGTGTTCTTGAATCCCACGAGGAAGAGATTACTGTGCCAGCGCTTACGAGCGAATGGCTTGATAAGGTCGACCTTCCAGATATCGACATTTACCACCAGTATGTGAGCTATCAGGCAAGTATGAAAGGACAGGTAATATCAGAGGGGACTGTCATATTCTCATATCCGAAGTATTTCTGCTACGAGGAGCCTCATTTGCAGGCGACAGTGGATGGCGACTATATCACAGTCAGTGCGGATGCTTATGCGAAGAGTGTGGAGATCCTGAACCAGAATGAGGATCTTATCCTGTCGGATAACTATTTTGACCTGAATGCAGATTCAAAGACTGTAAAGGTTATAAGTGGAAGCGTGGATAAGCTGAGACTTAGAAGTGTATATGATATAAGTTGATCTTGATAAGAGAGATTTATAAATGGTAAATGCCAGCGCATTATATATGTGCTGCATTCGCAAGAAAGGAGAAGTCATATGAGTTTTGCATTGTTTCTGGACATAGATGGTGTATTGAATACCCGGACGACAGTTGTGGGGGCTCCGAGTGGAAGAACCGGGATAGACGAGTCCAGAGTGAGGCTGCTGAAAAAGGCGTTAAAACAGTTTGGCGATGCGGCGATTATTCTGACTTCGGATTGGAAGCTTATGAGAGAAGACGGGGATGACTTCTCATATCTTGTATCTATGCTGGGCAAATTTGGACTAAGCCTGTCTGGAAAGACAACCGATGTCTGGGTTGGCAGAGGTGAGGGTATCCAGAGCTATCTGGCGGAGCATCCTGAGATAGATGAATACGTGATACTGGATGACAATACATTTGATTTCGCAAATTATCCTAAGCTTTGGGAACGGCTGTTGCTTACCAATGGTATAGAGAATGTCGAATATGCATCAAAGACACCGGCGATTGAGGCAATGCTTTTTCTGGAGGCTATCTCTTAGTTTCTTCCCACTCTCCTTCTGTGATCTCTATGTCATTCAGGCATACTGGGAGATGTATGGCTTTGTTGAGCTCGTATACCTTCTCGAATTCATCCATTTTCCGATTATAGTAAGTCTGGTATCAGCGACAGCCACAGCTATCGAGTAGCTAGGCAGATGTACTTCATAATTTTCAAGCTTTATGATCTGAATATGAGCCAGTCAGAGCTTTCGAGGCGAACGGGGATTTCCACCAGCACGATAAATGACTGGAAAAAGAAGAAGATCAATCCGCAGGCGGACAAGCTGGTTGTTATCAGCAGGGCGCTTGATATGTCATTGGCAGATCTGCTTGGAGAAGATGGGGATGAGAACAGCAGCGTCGATTATAGTGCTGATGAGAAATATCTCATTGAGTGTTATCGCAGATCGGATAATTATGTGAGAAAGCAACATCCAAAACAGTGGAAGAAAATAAAAAAGAAAAACATAGCCGTAATGCTAAAAATGGATGGTATAGATATGATACCAGATTTGCGTTACCGGTTTACGATGAAGGTGGTGAGGTTGAGCGGTACAATGTGTTTAGTGCAAGATTATTGATCAGACATGCCGCTTCTGGGAAAATGTATCTGTACGATGTTTTAGAAATAAAAAAAGAAACGAGCAAGCCTTGTCAGGTATAAACCCTACCCAGTAGAAAACCCATTTCTTAATGAAATAAAAATAAAACACGCTACAGTAAAAGTCAACAGTTATATTGTGGAAAGGACATAGATGACATATGAAGATAATAAATGCAACACCAAAAGACAAAGAAGAACTGCTCTCGCTCTATCACGCCATGATAGGTGGACCGTGTGAGTGGAGCGAGAATTATCCTGACGAGAATACCATAGCATTTGACCTGAAGAACGAGGATCTGTTTGTTATGAAGAATGACAAAGAAGAGATTGTAGCTACAATATCCATAGATCACGACGATGCTGTTGAGGCACTTACGTGCTGGAGAGCAGATCTGGCTCCATCGGGAGAACTTTCAAGGCTGTGCGTCAGGAAGGATATGCAGGGACAGGGAATTGCGAAGACTATGATGAACTATGCCTGTGATGTCCTGAAAAGCAGAGGCATGAAGGGCGTTCATATACTTGTCAGAGAAGGACATGTGGTGGCGCTTTCGACATACGCCAAGATTGGTTTTGAAACGGTTGGAGAGTGTGATCTTTTTGATAAGCATTTCGTATGTATGGAACGGGGATTCTAAAGAGGTAGATATTGCAAGTTATAGGATGCAGCTGCAGCTATATTGTAATATAATGGGGGTGTATTGTTTGATGAGTTATAGAGATGAGACATTTCTATTATATAAGAATGACGAGTGGAGGTGCACAGAATGATAATTACAATAGGCAGAGAGTGTGGATGTGACGGCGATGAGGTGGCAGCAAGACTTGCCTCAAAATATGGTATAGCCTGTTACACAAAGAAAGAGATAATAAGGCTGGCAAAGGAGAAGGGTGTGTATGACAAATATCCGTTTTTCTTTGGAGAGAAGGCTATAGATTCTATGATGCAGTCGGTGTCAGATGACTTTGTCGTGAAGAGAAGAAAGACCCCGGAGGAGGTACTTGAGAGATTGCTTGACGGACAGAATGGCGTTGTAGTGGGAAGAGCCTCGGACTTTGCATTCAAGAACAGGAACGATGCAGTGAGAATATTCCTGTGCGGAGATAAAGACAGCAGAATAAAGAGGATAATGGACAAGCATGGCATATCAGAATCAAAGGCAAAGAGTATTGTGGAGGAGACTGATGCCAAGCGAAGAAGCTATCATGACTATTACTCAGGAGAGAACTGGGGATATTCAGGACATTATGACCTGTGCCTTGATGAGGCGAAGCTCGGCGTGGACGGTGTCGTGGAGATGGTTTCAGCGTATATGAAGGTGATAGGCAGAAATTAGAATTGAGCTTGGCGGAAGATATATGGTATGAGCTGGATTGACAGGCTTTAGGCATTACTTGAAAGGTGTAGATATGGGGAAAAATACAACAGGAAAATACAGTCTTCTGGTACCGGATGGTGAGTATTCATTTAGGGTACTGAGCCCTGTGGTCATGCATGACCTTGGGCTTGATATGATATGCAGACAACTGTCGGCAAATGAGTCTGAACAGAATTATATAATGGGAGTTATGTCACGGATATATGCAGATCCATCTGTTACAAAGTACAGAGGTGGTGTGTTTGACGACATAATTGGAAATAAAAAACTCAGAGACGATATGATGGAGATTCTTGGGAAGATAAGCTTTCTCAAGGATTACGGCAGCTTTAAACGCGATTATGATGAGAATTCAGGTATATGGGATCTTATGCACAGACTTGATGAGATAGACGATTATATAGAATGCGTAGATTCGTTATATTCCTGCCTGAAGGATAAAAACTTGCATTCAGAGGGATTTACAGGTCTTAAGGAGTATGTTCAGAATATATATGAGGACAACGGTTTCAGTGAGCTGAAGAAGGACATATCAGAGCTGAAAAAGGTGAGTGGTGAGGTTCGAAGTATAACTATAGGAATTAATCTGAACAGCAGATATGAGGCTGATGGCGTTGGCTTGATATCTGTAAATAGTAAGCAATTTACGAGGGGCGGTGTGCTGAGCAATTTCTACGGTCATTTGATGTCCAGAGATAAGATAAGTGACAACCTCGACGCTAAGAGTGACTTCAGATTTCAGCCGTTAGATGCGGTAAATGAAGCATTATCCAAATTTCAGCAGGAACTTCAGGGAAGAGTGGTAACTGGAGGTGCAAATAACTTGGCGGCAGGAATGGTTGGTATTCCTGATTCTGACAAATCCAAAGATATTACGCGGTATACAGACAGGGTAGTCACCAAGCTCATAACAAGAATTGTCAAGAGGATGAGGGAGACGTTAAATAAGTATGTGTCGATTACTATAACTGATATGACGGATCTCATACCTGAGCTCACTTACTATATAAGATGGGCTGAGTACATAGAAAAACTGCAGAAACGCGGCGCAGCATTTTCCAAGGCAAAGGTTGTGAAATCTGCATATCAGCCGAACGCAGATATTTCCGAGGAGGACGATTCAAAGAGCAGATATTATATGAAGGCTCGTGGCATATACAATATCAAGCTTGCGGCATTTGACACGGAGGAGTCGGAGCACATAGTGACCAATGATTTGGACTTTGACAGCGAGCACAGAGTGTATATTCTGACAGGAGCAAATAGGGGTGGAAAGACGACCATAACCCAGACGATAGGTCAGCTTTTTGTACTGGCTCAGGGCGGTATATATATCCCAGGTGATGAATTTGAATTTGCTCCAGTGGACTGCGTATTTACACATTTCCCTGCTGACGAAGACAAGACCCTGGATCTTGGAAGACTTGGTGAGGAGTGCAAGAGATTCAGGGAGATATTTGACGGTGCGAATAATCGCAGTCTCATACTTCTCAATGAGACGTTTTCAACTACGTCATTTGAGGAGGGCTATTATATAGCCAGAGATTCCGTGAGAGCGATTCTGACAAAGGGAACGAGAACGATATACAACACCCATATGCATAAGCTGGGCTTTGATGTGGATGAGATGAATGAAGGGTGTACAGAGGGCAAGGTATATTCGCTGATCGTACACAACGAGGGCTCACAAAGATCATACAAGATAGAGATAGCGCCACCTGCTGGTAAATCATATGCCAGTGACATAGCGGAGAAATATGGTGTTACATATGACATGCTGGTGAATAAAGAAAAATAGTTGGCTGTATGCACTGCTTGCGGATGATATTACAGACGATATGTGGGCAGTTTAGAGTCATATAATATGAATTGTCTACAGTGAAGATATTGGAGGGTATAGGATGACAGAAAAGCATACAGACAAGAGAACAGTACTTATAGTGGATGATGACGCTGATCTGTCTATGCTGATACAGGATATGCTGGAGGACAACGGCTATGCTTTTCTGTACGCAGCCAGCATAGACGATGCATATGAAGTGCTGACAGATAACAAATGTGATCTCATACTTCTGGATATCAATCTTCCCGATGGTACAGGTTTCTCATTCTGTAAAGAACTCAGGCATACTTCGCAGGTGCCGATCATATTTGCAAGTGCAAGGACGAGTGAGGATGACAAGGTGAATGGCCTTGATATGGGTGGAGATGACTATATCGCAAAGCCGTATTCACTGAAAGAGCTTATGTCTCGTATCCGTTCGATACTCAGGAGAACTTATGGTGTTGATGACAATAAGTCTGAGATGTTGACCCTGAACACAGACGGGAACGAGATAGAGATCAACAGGCACGCACGGACTGTGAGCAGAAACAAAAGTAATGTGGATATGAAGCCGAAGGAATTTGACCTGCTTGTATACATGGCGGAGAACAGAGGCAGGGTATTGACAAAGGAACAGATCATGAGTGCCGTGTGGGGGCTGTACAGTGATGTGGAGCCATCCACGGTTGCGGTGCATGTGAGGTGGCTCAGAGAAAAGCTTGAGACAGATCCGTCACATCCGCAGCTTATCCGTACGGTATGGGGAACGGGATATGTGCTGGGAGATAATGAATAGACAAAGACAGTGAGGATAATATGAGCTTGTAATGTGGATGTCCACTTGGCAGCTATAGGGAGTTTATATGAAACGACATTCAGTAAGAAACAATATAATAAAAATGCTGATCGTGTTCATGTGCGCCATAACCATAGTTTTTGGCTGGCTGTTCTACAGGGAGAAGCAGGACGAGACACGGCGGATAAAAGATGATGAATATGGGCAGTATATAGTGGAACTGAATGAAGTGAAACAACTGTATGATTCGGGATCCACAGATGCTGACGAAAAGCTTGACGCTGTAATGAATGAACTCAGGGAACAAAAGCTAGATACCGGCAAGTCAGGACTTAGAAATATATTGATCATTTATATTGTTGTCCTGTGTGTTGTGATTGTATTATTCCTGTACATATACGTGTGTGTTCTCAGGCCATTTGATGAGCTGGAGGATTATGCATCACATCTGGCAGCAGGGGATATGGACACCAAACTTAAGTACAGACGGGTAAATATGTTCGGAAGCTTCACGTGGGCATTTGACCATATGAGAACGGAGATAGTGCATGCAAGGCGTAGAGAGCAGGAAGCGATAGAGAACAACAAGACAGTTATAGCCACGTTGTCACATGATATAAAGACTCCGATCGCATCCATAAGAGGATATGCGGAGGCATTGGTCATGAATATGGATGCCACCCAGGAGCGCAGGGAGAGGTATGCGTCGGTCATCATGAAGAAATGTGATGAGGTGACGTCCATAACGAATGACATGTTTATTCATTCCCTGCATGATCTGGACAGACTGGTGGTGAAGAGTGATGAGGTTGAGATAAAACCTCTGCTGGAACAGATTCTGTCAGATATAGGTCTCGGAATGGATATCGTGGTGAATGGAGATATAACCGAGGCAGTGCTTGAGCATTCAGATTCGGGAAGAGTGGTTCAGGTGATAGAAAATATACTGTCAAATGCCGCTAAGTATGCCAGAGACACAGAGATAAGTATTGTTACGGAATGTATATCGCCCGAAAAACTTCCAAGGAATGTCCATGTGAGCGGCGCTGATATGGTATACAGGCTGTCCATAAAGGATCATGGAACAGGAATCCCGGATAAGGACATGCCGTTCATATATGAGAAGTTTTATCGAGGGGAAAACTCCGGTGATGAACCTGGAGCGGGCCTTGGACTATTTATTGTCCATTATCTCATGGACAGAATGGGCGGAGATGTGGAACTTGTAAATCATGCTGATGGCCTGGAGGCAGTGTTATATTTTGCAGCAAGAAAGGTTTGTTAAGGACTTGTTAATAAATAGGGTGATATGGTTGTAGCACGGTGGCGAGGTGAAGATCTGTAGAGGATGTCTGAATGCCCCCGTGCTACAACTATAAAAAGGAGAGAAAAATGGCAGATATAATTCTTCAGGCAAGAGACCTTTGCAAAAGCTTTTCCAGTGAGGGCGTGCAGAATCATGTGCTCAACAATATGGATCTGGATATCTATAAGGGAGATTTTACAGTCATCATGGGAGCGTCAGGCTCGGGAAAATCCACACTGCTTTACAGTCTGTCCGGGATGGACAGACCGACTTCGGGAAAGGTCATATATGATGGCGAGGATATAACAGAATACAATGAGAAGCGCATGGCAGAACTCAGAGTGTATGAGTTTGGATTTGTGTTTCAGCAGATACATCTTGTTAGTAACCTCAGCATTAGAGAGAACATACTTGTGCCGGGTTATATGAATAAGGATACGAGAACAAAAGAGACTGAAAACAGGGCTGATGAACTCATAAAAAAGATGAATATAGAAAGTGCTGCTGACCGACTTCCTGCACAGGTGTCCGGCGGAGAGGCACAGAGGGGCGCTATTGCCAGAGCGGTCATCAACAGTCCGGGTATCCTTTTCGCGGATGAGCCGACAGGCGCATTAAACCGCAGAAATACCCAGGATGTGCTGGATCTTCTCACCGAGCTCAACGTGGAGGGACAGAGCATACTCATGGTTACCCACGATGTGAGGGCTGCTATCAGGGCGAACAGGATCATCTACATAGAGGACGGAAGGATCATAGGTGAGCTGAAGCTGTCACAATATATTGAAGAAGATCGCAAGAGCCGTGAGAGCCAGATAGATGCATGGCTTGGTTCCATGCAGTGGTAGGAGGTGCCGGGATGAGATATATCATGATGGTGCTTCGAGGAAATATGAGAAGAAACAAGGGCGTGCATATAAGTGTGTTCGTGCTTATGCTTATCATTTCTCTGGCATTCTGTTCAGTGCTTTCTTACTACACGAATTCCATAAGGCATGATTCGGAAGCTATGGAAGAGGTTGGTTATGGAGGTATGCTTGCCGCACTTTACGGGGAGAACAGGCTGGATGCCTATGGAACAAGTGCAGACAAGATAATAAAGAATATTGGCAAATGTGATGCGGTGCAGGAAGTGAAAGCAGCAGATGTTGTATATCTGCTGCTTAAGGACTGCAATGGAAAAGGCGGAAACAGCAGCTTCGTTTTGAATGATACAGACAGCGTGCTCACATATGATCAGTATGATGTGGATAACAAAATGACAGATCGCCGGCTTGAAAAAGGTGAGGTAAGTGTGCCGTTTAGTTTCATAGGTATGTATGACTGCAAGATTGGTGATACAGTCGAGCTGGGCAATGATAACGGTTCTTATACCTTCAAAGTTGCGTCATTTTTCGAGGATCCATATATGGGATCTTCGGTCATGGGAATAAAGACGATATTGATCTCAGATGAGGATTTTGCGGATCTCAAGGCAAAGGCTGCGGAAGATCATAGAAGCGGACTGGAAGATGACAAGAGATCCTTTGAATTGTCAAAGCTTATCATAATAGATAAAAAGCCGGGCCTGGACCTCACGGAGATGGAGTTTGAGAGAGAACTGAATAATGTGAGTGATTTCGCGTCATATTGCTGGATAACTTTATCAAAGGAGCAGGCGGGAAATTACATGCTTCTTATGACAAAGGTATTCTCCGCGGTGCTGCTTATATTTGTTGTGCTGCTTCTGGTGGCGGCTATGATAGTTCTAGGACACAACATCGGCAGCAGCATAGAGATGGATTTTGTTAACATAGGAATACTCAAAGCGGTCGGAATGACAAATGCATCGGTGAAGCTGGCGTTGCTTGCCGGGTATATGTGCACTGTGGCGGCTGGACTGTTTGCTGGAATACCACTGGCCATTCCGATACTAAAAATTATAAATAGTGCCACAAGATCTTCTTCAGGTCTTGAAGTTCCGTCTGATATTAATGTAGGACTTGTGCTGTGTGTCATATTGGCGATACTGCTTCTGGTAGCAGCATTTATCATGTTGAAGACAAGGAGAATATCCGAGGCCACACCTATAAAGGCGATAAGAGGTGGACGGGACAGTGTGCATTTCTCAAGCGTTCTGAAGCTTCCGGTCTCAGGCAAGAAACTTGGTGTGAGTCTTGCATACAGACAGTTTATATCTGAGAAGAAACAGTATGCCGCAGCCATCATAGTGACTGCTATACTTGCCATGTTCATGATACTTATGAACGATATGATGCGCTGGTTTAATTCACAGAATATGCTGGTGGATATGTTTTCAGTCACGAAGTATGACCTGACTGCTTCGTTTGTCGATGAGGATACTCAGAAGGATATAGAGAATGTTATATCAGAACACACAGCGTATAGAAAATATCAAATGTCCAGCGAGTACCTTCTGTTTGATGATGTGCAGATGTATTGTTATATAGTGGAGGACCCTGATATGATCAACACGATAAGAAAGGGAAGAACCTGCACATATGACAATGAAGTGCTGATAACCCAGTATGTGGCTGATGGATTTCACATGAACGTAGGTGACACAGTCACAGTCAAGCGCGGCGGCGTGGCAAGGAAGATGGTGATCTCCGGCATATATGATTCGGCAAATGATATGGGCAAGAACTTTGCAATTAGTAAGGCTGCATATAGTAAGTTTGCCCACGAAGAGACCGTAAGTGAGTCTGGTGTCAGTGGAGCTGCCAAAAGCAGTTCAGATGAAGAGGAATGGAGCGGCAAAGGAATATGTTATGATCTTGACAATACTGATGAATGTGATGCGATAATCCAGGAGATAGATAAGAGATATGGCGATAATCAGGGTATCACGTATTCAATACATTCAGCAAAGGATGATTTTGAAGAAGTGGCGGGTACAGTCAACATTGCAATACAGGGACTCACATTGCTCACATATATGTTGGGGGCTGTATTCGTGATAGTCACGGTCATAATCGTGTGTGGCAAGGTTCTCATGCGTGAGCAGAAGGATATCGGAATATACAAGGCACTTGGATTTACATCCTTCAGACTCAGATGCCAGCTTGCGGTCCGCTTTATCGTGACGGCAGTTGTGGGTTCGCTGCTTGGTATAGTTCTGGCACTTATCGTCAGCAAGCCATTCTTCAAGGCAGGATTTGAATCATTTGGAATATACAGTTTTAATTTAAGTACAAGCGTGATATCACTGGTTATACCATTGGTATTTATGAGCGTGTTATTCTCTGTGGTAGCATTTATCAGAGCGGGGAACATCAGAAAGGTTCAGCCGCAGGTGCTCATCGCAGATCAGTAGAAGTATATAGGAGAGTGGAACTATGTATACAATGTCAGTAGACAAGGTGGGTATATATAATGGATAAGTTGATCATATATCTGATATGTATAAATATACTAGGAGCTGTTCTTGATGGAGTGACGGCTGCGAGACGCAGGAGAACAAGCCATAAGGCGCTCAGTGTTCTGCTGGGGATCATAGCCATTGCCGGTGGTGCCCCTGGCATGATAATAGCATTTGCGTTGTGTGACAGGACGGCCTCCAAGACGAATATGATGCTGAGAGTGTTCACTGTGTGCGTGTGTGTGATAGAACTTGCGGTGTTCATGACGTGGAAGCTCAGACCTGTGGGCAAATGGAGCTTTGCATTCTGGGATGTGTTTGTGGAATACAGATGGACACTTTGGTTCGTTGCGGCAGTGAGTGTTGTAACATTTGTCATGTTCGGAATTGACAAATACAGCGCGGTCAAGGGCGGATACAGGATACCTATAGCGGTCCTTCTCGGTATGGCATTTGCCGGTGGAAGTATCGGTGCTCTGCTTGGAATGGTGGTGTTTAGGCACAAGATAAGGAAGAATTATTTCTCGGTTGGAGTGCCACTTATACTTGTAATGCAGGTGGTGCTTTTGATGTGTGTGGTTAATCTGCTGTAGGATCCGCAAATATCCCAAGTTCAGGCGGATAGTTGGTAAATGCGAAGAAGGCAACCGTGAGAATAGCCAGGATGGTCATGGCAACGTAGTCATTTATGCACATTTGCTTAGATTCTAATCTGTTCTCAGCCCTCAATGCATACATAACACCGGCGAAATAAAGTGCGATATTCAGAAACTCATAATTCCTGCCCAGTACACCATTTAGAGTGTAGAAACCGACCACAATGAAAGCCATACCTGACAGGATACCGACAGTCCTTGCTGGAAGATAATGTTCCGGCAGGGGCTTATCTTTTATATGAGCCCAGAGAAATTCCATCATTGTAAGCAGGAGCATTGGAAAGAATATAAGTTTCAGGTGTTCCCAGGTTGACTCGTTCACTGCCGAGAATAGTCCGACAGCGGGATTGTCATTTGACCACTCGTAGGTGAAATGCAGCAGCACTCCGAGGATCGATATGAAGAAAAAACGAAAAAAATTGAGTTTGTTAGTAGTTGCCATAGAGCGTTCTCCGATGAAAACTAGTGCTATATTACATAGTATATGACGAATATGGTATTTCATGTAGCGGAGAAACCGAAATCAACGAAATTAAGATAAACATAATTGGGATATATTGTCGGTGATGTTATAATTATTTCAACGAATGTTTTGTTTAAAGGGGAAGTGTATATGCGTTTGATCCATTTATCTGATCTTCACATAGGAAAGCGTGTAAATGAATTTTCTATGTTGGAGGATCAGGAGTATATATTAAAAGAAATACTGGGCATCATCGATGATGAGCAGCCGGATGGAGTCATCATAGCCGGGGATGTATATGATAAGTCTGTGCCGAGCGAGGAGGCGGTGAAACTGCTGGACAGCTTCCTGACCTCGCTTGCAAAGAGAAAGCTGCAAGTATATATCATCAGCGGCAACCATGATTCGGCGGCCAAGCTGGCATTTGCATCAAGTCTGATTGATCTCAGTGGAATCCATATATCGCCGGTATATGATTCGGCACAGATAGCCATGATGGGAGATGGGTTGGTCAGACCATATAAGTTGGAGGATGGAAAAGGACAGATGGTGAACATATACATGTTGCCATTTGTGAAGCCGGCAATGGTCAGAGCGGTATTCCCTGATGAGGCGGACGATATAAAGGATTACACGGATGCCTGCCGTGTGGCGGTGGAGCACATGGATGTTGATGAGAAGGTTACAAATATCCTTGTGGCCCACCAGTTCGTGACCGGGGCTGTGCGCTCGGAGTCGGAGGAGAATGTGGGCGGTCTGGACAATGTGGATGTGTCGGTATTCGACTCATTTGACTATGTGGCGCTGGGGCATATACATGGGCCGCAGAAGGTGGGCAGGGAGACTGTCAGATACTGTGGAACACCGCTTAAGTATTCTCTTTCGGAGGCTAACCACACCAAATCGGTGACAGTTGTTGACATCCCTGAGAACAAGAAAATAGAGATAAGGACTGTTCCGCTTGTTCCGATGCATGAGCTGCGCGAGGTAAAGGGAACATTTGACGAGCTGATGGACAGGCGAAACTATGAGGGGACGGCTGTGGATGATTATCTGTATGTGGTTCTCACGGACGAGGATGACGTGCCGGATGCTTTGGGAAAACTCAGAACGGTCTATCCAAATGTGATGAAGCTTGGATACGACAACACCAGAACCCGTGTGACACAGACGATAGACGATGGCGCTGTGCTTGAAGGGAAAAAGCCTATAGATCTGTTTGGAGAGTTGTATGAGAAGCAGAACAACAAGGAAATGAGCGATGAACAGAGGAGTTTTGTTCAGGATATTATAGACTCTATATGGAAGGAGGCCTGGTGATGAGACCCATAAATCTTACGATGTCGGCATTTGGACCATATGCGGGAGTCCAGATGCTTGACATGGCCCAGCTTGGGGCTGAAGGCTTGTATCTTGTGACTGGGGATACAGGTGCGGGAAAGACCACGATATTCGATGCCATCTGTTATGCGCTGTATGATGAGCCGAGCGGGGCGAGCCGTGATGCGAGGATGATGAGATCAACGTATGCCGATGTGAACACAGATACCTACGTTGAGCTGACATTTGATCATATGGGGAAGACTTACAGAGTTAAAAGAAATCCTTCCTATGAGAGACGTAAGAAAAAAGGTGAGGGAACTACCATGCAGGATGCGGCTGCAGAACTGTATCTGCCGGATGACTCGGTCATCGCCAACAGAACGAAGGTAAATTCATATCTTCAGGAATTGTTGGGCGTGGACAGAGAGCAGTTTTCGCAGATATCCATGCTTGCTCAGGGTGAGTTCAAGGAACTGTTGGTGGCGGAGTCCGGGGACAGACAGAAGATATTCAGCAAGCTTTTTCACACATCAAGGTATTTTGTTCTGCAGAAGCGTCTTCAGGATGAGACGAGAAGGCTTCAGAGTGAACGGGACGATATGAAGAAGAGTATAGAGCAGTATATATCCGGGATAGTCTGCGGAGAGGATGACCCTTTTGGGCTCAGTGTTCAAAAGGCGAAGGACGGCCAGATGCCAATTGATGAGGTGATCACACTCATCGGAAAGCTTATTGTAACGGAGAAGGCAAGAACGGATTCATATGAGAAGCAGATCAGTACACTTGAGACCCGGGTCGGGGAACTTGACACGCTGATAGGCAAGGCACAGCAGACAGAGAAAGCCAGAGTGCAGCTTGAAAAGACACATTTGGAGCTTGCAAATGTACAGAATGACAGAACTACTGCTGAGGCAGAGCTAAACAGGACAAAGGAAGCTTTCCCAGAGACGGAAGAGCTCCAAAGGCAGGCAGCAGTTATAAATAACGAGCTTCCAAACTATGAGAAACTGGACGAGAAGCGAAAAAATATTGCAGACGAGGAACAGCTCCTGCAAAGGCAAAATGAACAGGCAGAGAAGGGCAGAATGCTTGTGACAGACAAACAGAAGAGCATAGAAAAGCTGAGGCAGGAGCAGACACAGCTTGCGGATGCGGGGGAGAAAATAGTTGCAATCACGGCATCGAGGGAGAAGATGGCTGACGCTGTTGACTATCTGAATGACATAAGTAGACTGCTCATGGAATACAGCAGAAGAAAACAGGCGGTGGACAAAGCACAGAAGCAGTATCTGTTTGATAATGATATGTATACCAGAAAGCAGGATATGTATGAGCATATGAGCACGCTCTACAGGAATGCCCAGGCGGGAATCCTAGCAAAGGATCTGAAGGAGGGACAGGCGTGCCCTGTGTGCGGTGCGACGGAGCACAAACTCCTTGCATCGCTGCCAAAGGAGGCTCCGACAGATGCACAGTTAGATGATGCGAAGAAGGATGCTGACAAAGCCCGCGACAGGGCAAATGCCAGTGCTACGGATGCAAAGGTAAAGCTTGCCAGCGTCATGGAGATCAGAAACAGCATTATTGAGCAGGCTGGAAGGAAATTTGACGATCCGGAGGATATAGATGTTCTGCCGGAAAAGGTTGAGAAGAATATTGGATACTATAATGAGAAGATTGCGGAGGCTGACAGACAGATCGAGGCTGAACGCAAAAGGGTCAGCAGAAGGGATGAGCTTGCTGCAAAACTTCCTCAGGAAGAAGAAACATTTGCCGGGATGCAGGTTAAGCTGGCGGAGCTTGAGAGAAATATATCGGCGCTCACGGCAAAGGTTGTCTCAGACAGAGAACAGGCGACAGAACTGGCCGCGGGGCTCAGATTCAGGAATCGGAGTGAGGCGGAAACGAAGATGAACGAGATTCTTGGCAGAGCAAAGAAACTGCAGGATTCATTTGACACCGCTGAGAAGAGATATAATGCTGTGATCCAGGGTATTAAGACACTGGAGGGGCAGATAAAGGCTCTGACAGACACGCTGGAATCAGCAGAGAAGCTCGAACTTGCTAAGCTTGAGGAAGATAAAACCGCAGTGAGAGATGAGCTGGGAAGGATCAGACTTCTCATGCAGGATGGAAACAGCCGCATCCGTGCAAATGAAACGGCTATGGCGAATATAAGCAGAAAGTCAGATGAGCTTTTGGCAAAAGAAAAGAAATATGTAAGCGTGAAGTCGCTCTATGACACTGCCTCAGGAAATGTATCCGGCAAGAACAAGATAAACCTTGAGGCGTATATACAGATGTCGTATTTTGACAGGATAATTCAGCGTGCAAATCTGAGATTCCTGAAGATGTCAGATGGTCAGTATGAGCTGGGGCGTGTGACGGACAGCAGTGACAAGAGAAGCCAGATCGGCCTTGACCTCTGTGTTGTGGATCATTACAACGGCAGCAGACGAGACGTTAAGTCTCTTTCTGGGGGCGAGTCATTCATGGCATCACTCTCCCTTGCACTTGGACTCTCCGATGAGGTGCAGGCTTCGGCTGGCGGCATACAGATAGATACGATGTTTGTGGATGAGGGCTTTGGCTCACTGGACACAGAAAAGACTCTGCCACAGGCATACAAAGCGCTGGTCAGCGTGACCGAGGGACGCAAGCTGGTGGGAATAATATCGCACGTGACTGAACTCAAGGAGAAGATTGACAAGCAGATCGTGGTGGAAAAGGACAGAACCGGCAGGGCGAAGGCCCGGCTGGTGGTGTAGGAATTTTAGTCATCCGAGTATTGGGCTAAAATGTGCTCAAGTTTATTAAAGTCTACACATCTTTTGGTAAGGTTACGATTTTTGTCGGGAAAATCAGTTATGAGAGAGTGGACTTTATTGGCTCTGTTGATTATGGTATCGTGAGGGTTTAATTTCAGATTGACCTTAGATATAACTGAGTTGTTAACTGGAATCATATTGTTTAGATTGAGAATTCCTATGATTTTAGAAGAATACTCAGGATGCCTGCTGTTGTGGTCAAATATTTTGATGAAATCAATCTGGCTTTTCATATTTTCAAATTTGTTTTTTGGTGAGGTAAGGGGGATGCAATATTTCTGACCACCTATAAGAATGATTATTCCAAGAAATGGTCGATTCTCCTTACCTACCTGAGGGGAGACTGACATTACGTTGTCATCTGCACGAGACAGATTTCTTATGTATTTTAAATCAATATAGTAAAAATTTAGGATATCCATTATCGCCTTTCTGAGAATATAAAAGAGCTGTGCTAAAATGCACAGCTCTTAAAAACCTTTTTGCATGGTAGGGCTCCCATAAAATTGTTCCATTTTGTATGGTAGAACATCCATATTAAAATTGTTCATTTGTTTTATATGGTAGAACACCCATCTCTTAAAGTTCCCATTTCGCATGGTAAGGTTACCATAATCATATCATACAAGAATTCTAACATTCAATAATGTTAGTGTCAATTAGAGCTGACTTATTTAGTAACGTATAGTGATCTGAGAATATCCTAAAAAGTGATCAATATCAAGTGTAATTACTGATATTTTATAAAACGTTTATAAAAGTATACAAAGTGTAGAATAGTAGAAAAATGTTAGCTGTTTGCTTTACAAATCGGAGTTGATAAACAATAATGGTTCATGTATGAATGAATAAGGACGGTACACTATAATGGAACTTTTTGATATATGCGACGAACAGGGCAACCCTACCGGAGACACAGTGGAGAGGAGCGAGGCACATGCAAAAGGCATATGTCACAGGACTGCCCATATCTGGATAGCGAAGCAAGAGAATGGAAGGTATAAGGTTCTTCTGCAGAAGAGGTCGATGGATAAGGATTCTTTTCCCGGAAGGTATGACACTTCCTCTGCCGGACATATACAGGCGGGCGATGAACCGATGGAGTCGGCACTCAGGGAACTCAGAGAGGAGCTTGGCATCAAAGCTGAGGCCGCAGATCTTGATTTCGCGGGAACATTCAGGATCCGGTATGAGAAGGAATTTCATGGCAGAATGTTCAGGGACAACGAGGTGGCATTTGTGTTCGTGTATCAGAAACAGGTGGACATAGCAGATCTGACAATACAGAAGGAAGAGCTTGACGGCGTGTGCTGGTTTGATCTTGAGGACACTTATGAGGCATGTAAGAATCATGACCAGAAGTTCTGCGTGCCACTCGGCGGCCTTGAGACGGTGCGAAGATACCTGGATGGCAAATAGAGATAACTTTCAAAAATATGTTGCCAGACTAGTTAGTTTGTGCTAACATAACATGTGTTATGGAAAACGACAAGCGCAGTGAAACGATAGAAAAACTGAAAAAAGCAGGTAAAGAGGAATTCCTAAAAAATGGTTACCAGAGGGCAAGCCTCAGAAAGATATGCAAGAGTGCTGGAGTTACCACCGGAGCTTTCTACTTTTCATTTGAGAGCAAGGAGGCTCTGTTTAAGGCGATACTTGAACCGCTTGTGAACCAATATGAAGCCATGCTTGGAGAACTTATGAAGGGGGAGATTGAGAACCCCGCCACGGGCGTAGATGCAGATAAGATCATGATGCAATTCCTTCTGGCACACAGGGAAGAGGTAATGATCATCATGCATGGCGCTGACGGCAGCTGCTATGAGAATTATCACCAGAGGGTTGAGGAGTTCATGAGACATTCATTTGCGGCATATTACAGGTCACAGCTTGGATGCGAGCCGGATGAGACTTTGGTTCGCGTGCTGGCTAAGATGCGGCTTGAAGGAGCCATGGCGATACTGAACGAGGATGTAGATGTGGAGAAGAAAATGTATCTGACAGAAAAGATCGGCATTCATGCCACAGGCGGTACAGAAAAGTTGATAGAGAGTTTAAAGAAAGAGGTTCATCGATGATGAACCTCTTATTTTTACGAACATAACAAAACATGACAAATGTTATATTTCATAAGGAGGGGCCCACGTAAGTGGGAGGATTCCTTGTGAAGCACGCAAACGCCGCGCGCAGCGCCTCTCATGCGTTTGCTCCATTATAAGGAGGGTCCCACGTAAGTGGGAGGATTCCGGCAGAGGAAGCGCACTGATGTGCGCGCAGGTCATCAAGCTGCGCTTGACGACATGTTGTGAGGCACGTAAACGCCGCGCGCAGCGCCTCTCATGCGTTTGCACAATTAAAAAGCAGGAGGAAATGAGAAAATGGTTAGCACACAGAACAATACAGTAAGCAGATCAAAGGTAGACATAACGGGAGTCCCGGAGACGATGCTCCAGACGCTTTATGCCAGGGCGAAAGAATCAAGAAAGCCGGATCATGTCATATACGATGGCAAGGCCATAGAGATAGTTGACAGCCTGGATTATGACTTTTCACTGGCGGACAAGGATCTGGCGATGGGGAGCGGAGTTATAGCGAGAACCATAGTGCTTGATAAGCTTGTATCAGAATTCCTGAAGAAGCACAAGGGTGCTGTGGTTGTGAATATCGCCTGTGGTCTTGACACCCGTTGTTATAGAAATGAGGGTAGATATAAAGGCTGGTACAACATTGATCTCCCGGAGACCATGACTGTAAGGGCAAAGTTCCTGCAGGAGGACGGACCGGTGTACCAGATAGCGGAATCCGCCATGGACGGCAAATGGGCAGACATGGTAGAGTATGCAGGCGAACCTGTGCTGGTCATCATAGAGGGGCTTACGATGTATCTCACAGAAGCTGATGTGAAGAAAATATTCGACATAATAGACAGGAAATTTACTCATGCTACGGTGCTCGTAGAGACTATGGCTCCGTTCATGGCAAAGCATATCAAGGAGAAATCCATCCATGAAAGCCATGCCAGGTTTTCCTGGGGCGTGTCAAATGGAAAGAAGCTGGCGGAGATCATACCGAAATACAGATACATAGAACAGCACAGTCTTGTAGAAGGAATGGCTGAGTTCATACCGGTATATAAAGTCATTGGCAAAATACCATTTGTCAGCAATATATCAAACAAGATAGTAGTGCTGGAAAAGTGATAAAAAAGAGTTGACATAAAGTTAAAAGCCATTTATGATACAGTAAAATGCAAATGACTTGCAAATTCAAAAAAGAGGAATATTATGGCGAGGGAGTATAAAACGAGAATAAGTCAGGCTATAGAGGCATTTGCTACAGAGAGGCAGGACAGAGGGTTTTGCGCGGCTGATGTAAGTGTGTATTTGGATGAGAATGGCATAGATGCGAATACAACAACTGTATATCGCAATCTTGACCGCATGGTTACCCAGGACAAATTGATAAAGTATCAGAGTGCTGATGGTGGTTCAAGTATGTATAGAATGGAAAAGGCTGATCATAGTTGTCACGAACACCTTCATATGCAGTGTGTTAAGTGCGGAAGAGTCATACATATTGACCGCGATACCATGAATCACATAGCTAAAGGAGTTCAGGAGAGGTATGGATTTATGATCGACTGTGACAGATCGTCGATATGTGGTATTTGCAAAGATTGTCAGAGGCGTTGTGGAGTCGCTGTAGTCTAAACTAAACGTGATTGTTACAGATGGGATTGTATCGTTACGGTCACAACGAAAACTATATATCCCCAAATTTCTACAATGAAAAGGAGGTGTGCGGAATGAGTAAAAAGAGAATAATGTCATGGATTCTTATAGTGTTCTTTGTATCGGGAGTACTTTTCTCTTACGGCTATATTGCGCGCAATGTGGAGCATGACTGTACGGGGCAGGAATGTCCTATATGTATGCATTTGCAGCAGGCTGCACAGTTCCTTTCAAATATAAAGACAATGTCAATTACGCCAGTGTTCCTGGCGTTCTTAAGTGTGTTCACACTTGGAGTTGTATTGGTGTATACCCACGAGTATTTTACCGATACGCTCGTTTCCCTGAAGGTGGAATTGCTGAATTGATTTAAAGTACGGATATTGACTGAGAATTGCGTCTGGAAATACATCTAAAGATAAGGGCGAATACTTATTATTGGTGTTTTTTGATCTAGAGGCAGTTTATTAAATTTACCCAATTATAGGCATCAAAATATGCCTGTCAATTTTATCAATCAATTCGGAGGTTTATTGATCATTATGAAAAATAGAATAGTTGGCCTTGTTATGGCATCGGTACTTACTGTGTCAGCATTTTGTGGCTGCGGAGCATCAATGACGGCAGCAGATTCTGATCAGAAAGGGGGCAGTGTGCCTGAAAATGCGGCAAATGCTGCGGCGTACAGCATTGTATGTACGACTTTTCCTCAGTATGACTGGATCCGCAATATTATAGGCGGTGATTCCGACAAGTTTCAGCTTACTATGCTGCTCGATCAGGGGATGGATCTTCACAGTTATCAGCCAACTGCAGAGGATATAGCAAAGATAGCTGACGCAGATATGTTTGTGTATGTTGGCGGTGAGTCTGATGGCTGGGTGGATAGTGCCCTGAAAGAAGCGACTAATAAGGATATGAAGGTTGTAAATATGCTTGACGCTTTGGGAACTGCAGTCAAAGAGGAAGAGGTAGTTCCAGGCATGCAGGCAGAGGAAGAAGAGGGAGGAGAGGAAGGCCCGGAGTATGATGAACATGTATGGCTTTCACTCAAGAACGCAGTGGCGTTGACGAATGTGTTGGCGGATAATATCCAGGCACTTGATCCAGATAATAAATCTGATTACATGGAGAATGCAGGCAAGTACGTTGATGAACTCAATGATCTTGATGGAAGGTACGAACTAACAGTTTCTAAGGGAAAACGTCAGGCAATTCTGTTTGGCGACAGATTCCCTTTCCGATATATGGCGGATGATTATGGGCTTACCTACTATGCTGCATTTGTGGGATGCAGTGCTGAGTCGGAGGCAAGTTTTGAGACGATAACATTCCTTGCGCAGAAGGTGGATGAGTTAAAGCTTCCGGTTATTCTGACGATAGAGGGTGCGGATCACAGTATAGCAGAGTCGATAAAGAAGACAACAGATTCGAAAAATCAGGAGATCCTGACGATGAATTCGATGCAGTCTGTGACTGCAAAGACTGTAGCTGATGGTGAGACGTATCTGAACGTGATGGAAGATAACTTGAACGTACTTTCTCAGGCATTGAATTAATTGCTGAACAATAAAACAAATTTAGATTTATAGGAGAAAACAAATGTCATATATAACGTGCAAAGACCTGGCAGTGGGATATGATGGACGTGCAGTTGCGTCAGGCCTTAATTTCAGTATAGACAAGGGAGACTATCTCTGTATAGTTGGAGAGAACGGAGCGGGAAAGAGTACCTTGGTAAAAACTCTGCTTGGCCTGTTGAAACCGGTTTCAGGAGAGATAAAGTTTGGCGATGGTTTGACATCGCGTGATATAGGCTATCTGCCGCAGCAGACACCTGTGCAGAAGGATTTCCCTGCGACTGTATGGGAGGTGGCTTTGTCGGGAACGCTGCCTAAGTGCGGAGCACGTCCTTTTTATGGCAGAAAGGAAAAGCAGCTTGCACAATCTCAACTTGAACGACTTGGAATATGGGATATACGCAGGAAATGTTACAGGCATTTGTCGGGAGGACAGCAGCAGCGCGTCCTTCTGGCGAGAGCCCTGTGTGCAACTGAGAATCTTCTTCTGCTTGATGAACCGGTAACTGGCCTTGATCCTGTCGCAACGGCACAGTTCTATCAGATGATACAGCAGTTAAATGAAAATGGTGTGGCAGTGATCATGATATCACATGATCTGAGGGCAATAGATTGCGCCAGACATGTGCTTCATATGAATCATGAGGGCTCGTTCTGGGGCAGCAGAGAGGAATATAAGAACAGCAGATATTGGAACATCATTTCGGTAGAATATGAGAAAGGTGGTGGACAGAGTGCAGCTTGTTGATAAGTTAATTTACTATATGCAGTATCCATTTGTTAAGTATGCTCTTGTGGTTGGTATTCTTATAGCATTGTGTTCGTCACTTTTCGGTGCAACATTGGTTTTGAAAAGATTTTCATTTATCGGCGATGGACTTTCGCATGTTGCATTTGGAGCAATGGCGGTAGGATCTGTCCTGAAACTGACAAACAACACGATAATAGTGATGCCGGTGACTGTGGCTGCTGCAATTCTCATACTTATGTCGGGACAAAATGCGAAGCTTAAGGGAGATGCCGCGATAGCCATGATGTCTGTCGGTGCTTTAGCCGTAGGTTATCTGATAATGAATGTATTTTCCACGTCAGCAAATGTATCGGGGGATGTGTGCTCTACGTTGTTTGGTTCAACCTCAATACTTACATTGACAATGGGAGAAGTGTGGCTGTGTATAGTTATGTCAATATGTGTAATAGCGTTTTTCTGTTTGTTCTACAACAGGATATTTGCAGTCACATTTGACGAGAGTTTTACCAGGGCAATCGGGAAAAATGCAGGGGCATATAATCTGGCGCTGGCGGTGATAATCGCTGTGATAATAGTGCTTGCAATGAATCTGGTGGGCTCCCTGCTCATCACGGCGCTTCTGGTATTCCCTGCACTTTCGGCAATGAGAGTTATGTATAGTTTCAGGTCAGTGGTATTATATTCGGCTGTATTGTCAGTTGTGGGAACTTTGACCGGCATGCTGGTATCTATATTATTTTCAACACCGGTAGGATCTACGATCGTTGCATGCGATATGGTTATATTTGCATTTAACAGTATAGCAGGGAAAGTGATGAGGAGATAAGAATATGTATATGAATAGAAATAGAAGAATGCATGGATGCAGACACAGATTTAAGCGATTGATTATGTCAATATTGGTGCTGAGTATGCTGCTGACTGTCACAGGCTGTGGTGGAGCATCTCAGACTGCGGGCAGTCGTTTGAACACACAGAATGCAGTGGATAAGGTGCTTAATCAGAAAACAGGCGATGGTGATGTGGAAAGTAAGTCGTCAGTGGGAGCCACAACAGAGACGACGATCACAACAGAGATGCAAACCACGACAGAGACAGAATCCGCATCTGTAACTGAGGCGACATCAGAACCAACATATGGGCAGGTTGTGAATGGAGACAGCTCAGTTATAGCGCAATACAAGTCTGAGGGTGTGGATGTGGATCTCACACTTATGGGAAGCGATCTTGTATATGCGACGGTATATCAGATGATGTCAAAACCTGAGGAATATGAGGGCAAGACGATAAGGATAGAAGGAAAGTATTATGCATCCTATTATCCAATAACCGACAAATATTATAATTATTGTCTCATAGCTGACGCTCTGGCATGCTGCAGTCAGGGGCTTGAATTTGAACTTGGTGGAGGTGCAGTATATCCAGGCGATTACCCGGCGGACCAGAGTGAGGTGATCGTTACGGGAGTATTTGAAACCTACACAGAGGAGGCTGGACAGACATTTTATTACTGCAGGTTGAGAGATGCAGAATATCAACTGGTATCGACAGAGAATCAGTAGAGTATAAATTGCATAACATTTTTGGAATCCGGGCAGATCAAAGTGCCCGGATTTTTTGAGTAAAAAATATTCAGAATCAGGAGGCACATAGCTGCATCAAAACCAGGAATCACATAGAAAAATATGGCAAAATGACGCAAATATACTAAAAAACATTAAAAATAGCTAAAAAATGATAAAATTACTTAAAAAAGAATTTGATATATTGTAAAAACTATGCTAATTTTGAATAAAGGTAAATATTCAGCCGTGCAGGATAAGAACAGCGGATTCGACATGCTTGCATGTAAGAATCAGGTGTTCTTATCCTGTGGTGACTCGAATAGAGTCACCGCCCCATACAATGAGCAAAATAGCTGCGCAGCAGCGAAAGAGCACGGGAACCGTGCGGTTTTGCGAATGTATGGTCGGCTGAATACATTAAAATACACAGAAGGGATGTGATGAAGTGAAAGAGAAATACAAAGGTGTACAAAAACTCACAGACAATCCGTTCCTCAACCTCTATCATATAGATGCGGTTGACACGGCTGGAAAAGACTTCAATTATTACTTTGCTTCAAGGAATAAAGAGAACGACATCAAGATAAAGACCCACGATATAAAACCGGAAGGAATAGTTATATATGGAGTTAAGCTGGAAGATGAGCCGAAGCTGGTGCTCATAAGGCAGTACAGATACCCACTCGATGCGTATATATATGAACTTCCTGCAGGACTGGTGGACGGAGATGAGACTCCGGCGCAGGCAGCAGTCAGGGAGATGAAGGAAGAGACAGGGCTTACCCTTGATGTATATGAGGGCGGAGAAGAACTCTACAGAAGGCCATTCTATATGGGCCCGGGATTTACGGATGAGATGAGCAGTGCTGTATTTGGAACAGTTACAGGAACACCAAATCTCGACAGCAAGGAGAGCACAGAGGACATACAGGTCATACTCGCAGACCGAGGTGAGGTCAGAAGAATCCTGTCAGAGGAACAGGTGTCGCTCAGAGGAGCATACCTCATGACACATTTTCTGGCTGAGGGAGATCCACTAGAATTCCTGAGAAAATAGGAAGCGCTGAGCAGTGATTGCTCAAACAGCAGAACGTTCATAAAAGGGCATACTAAATGAGAAAAAAGAAAGAGAAGTAGAAAGATGAGTTACAGAGACACATATGATTTTTGGATGACAGATGATTATTTCGATGAGGACACCAAGAAGGAGCTTGCAGCCATAGCTGATGATGAGGCTGAGATCGAGGACAGATTCTATCGTGATCTTGTATTTGGAACTGGTGGACTCAGAGGTGTGATAGGCGCGGGAACCAACAGAATGAACTTCTACACCGTCCGCAAGGCTACACAGGGTCTTGCAAACTTCATTGTGAAGCAGAATGCGCAGGACAAGGGCGTGGCAATAGCATACGATTCAAGAAAGTATTCTCCAGAGTTTGCAGCAGAAGCAGCTCTCTGCCTGTGTGCAAATGGAATCAAGTCATATCTCTTTGAGTCACTCAGACCTACACCTGAGCTTTCATATGCAGTCAGAAAGCTTGGATGTACAGCAGGTATAGTTATAACAGCCAGCCATAATCCACCAGAGTACAACGGTTACAAGGTGTACTGGGAGGATGGCGCGCAGATCACAGCTCCAAAGGACAGAGAGATCATCGCAGAGGTTAAGGCTGTAACAGATTTCCATACAGTAAAGACCATGGATAAGCAGGAGGCACTTGACAAGGGCCTTCTCACTATCATAGGTGCCGAGATAGATGACGCGTATATGGAGGAACTCAGGAAGCAGATCATTCATCCTGAGATCATCAAGGAGCAGTCAGAGAACATCAAGATCGTATACACACCGTTCCACGGAACCGGTCTTGTACCTGTAAAGAGAGTCCTGTCCGAGCTTGGTTTCAAAAACGTATACATTGTTCCTGAGCAGGAGCTTCCAGACCCTGAGTTCACAACGCTTGAGTATCCAAACCCAGAGGATCCAAAGGCATTTGAGCTTGCCCTCAAGCTGGCAAAGGAGAAGAATGCGGACATAGTTCTCGCTACAGATCCTGATGCAGACCGTCTTGGAATATACGCACTCGATACAAAGACAGGCAAGTATATGCCATTTACAGGAAATATGTCAGGACTTATAATCGCTGAATACCAGTTCAGAGAGAGAACAAAATGCGGTCTCATGCCAAAGAATCCGGCCATGGTCAAGACTATTGTAACCACAAATATGGCTGATCCACTGGCTGCAGATTACAATGTCAACCTCATCGAGGTTCTAACAGGCTTCAAGTTCATCGGTGAGCAGATCAAGTTCTTCGAGCAGAATAATTCATACAATTTCGTAATGGGTATGGAGGAGAGCTACGGATGTCTCGTTGGAACATACGCAAGAGACAAGGATGCTCCGGTTGCGGTTATGTGTCTCTGCGAGGCTGCAGCATACTGCAAGAGCCAGGGAATCACTCTGTGGGATCACATGCTTGATCTCTATGAGAAGTACGGATATTACAAGGAAGGCCTCTACACAATAACGCTCAAGGGTGTTACAGGAGCAGAGAAGATCCGCAAGATCATGTCCTCACTCAGAGCTGAGTCACTTACTCAGATCGATACACTCAAGGTTCTCAAGGTTCGTGATTACGAGAAGAACACGATAACAGATCTTGCCACCGGAGAGGTCACAGAGTCAGGACTTCCACAGTCCAACGTTCTCTACTACGACCTTGAGGATGGCGCATGGGCATGTGTACGTCCATCAGGAACAGAGCCAAAGATCAAGCTGTACTACGGAATCAAGGGAACAAGCCTTGATGATGCAGATGCAAAGCTTGAAGCTCTCCAGACAGCACTTGTTGAGAAGCTCAACAAGCTGGCAGAGTAGCATAAGTATA
>UMDG01017390.1_pt1 | contig 50293 bp, 45 predicted proteins | sample 1964431 | NCBI WGS metagenome assembly UMDG01 (sample SAMEA4835988, study PRJEB28245) | human gut metagenome | biome: gut microbiome; material: fecal sample | place: Denmark | collected 2008 | reverse complement strand
TGCGAAGCATTTGAAGGATTAATAGAAGAAGGCAGGAAAGAAGAATTAAAGAACAAATATAAATCATGGGTAACATTAAGCCATAACCTTGAAAAGAAAGGTATGAGCAGAGCTGAAATAGCTTCTTCACTCGGAATATCGGAACTGGAGCTTGCAGAGGCATTCAGGTATATGGATAAGGATAAATAAAAAACTGAAAAACGAGGACTTTATCACATCATCAGGCATAACTCAAGTGTAAACAAATCCTCATGGTTTTTAAGGGAGAGACCGGTAAGTGCCTCTATTTTGTCAAGTCTATATATAAGCGACTGACGATGAAGATTTGAAAGCCGCGCGGCTTCACTGATATTGTAATTGGCTTTTATGTATGTCTTTAAAGTATCTGTATAGTCGGAATTGTGGATGGTATCGTAGTTTTTTAAAGAATTTAATATATTTGAAGCGGTAAGTCTGATTCCTTGTATTGGATTCGTTTTTTAAGCTTGTAATCCAAGGCTGTTTTAAGGGTCAGTTCCTCAATGAAATACTGCCAGGGATGTGCTTTATACAGGACATATAGGAGATGGCAAAATCTTTGTATATGATGTCCGCAATGTTATTAAAGTCCGTACCGGAGAGGTGGACTATGATGCAATGCAGGGCACAACGGAATAGCGTACTATCTACATCATTATATATTTTTTCCTCACAGGCGGTCATATGGCCGCCTGTTTTTGCTATAAACAAAACCTATAACAGAAAATAGAATAAAGGAATTATACAAACAAGTTGCAATGTGGTATTTTTAATCCAACAAAACCTACAGACATAGTAGGAATAAGGAGGACGAAAGAATGGGAAAGATTTATAAAAGTATAACAGAGTTAGTTGGACACACACCACTTGTAGAGTTGGGCAATTATGAAAAGAAACACAATTTAAAGGCAAAATTGTTAGGAAAACTTGAATATTTTAATCCGTCAGGAAGTATCAAAGACAGAGCTGCCCTTAATATGATTGAAGAAGCTGAAAAAGCCGGATTGTTAAAAGAAGGACAGACAATTGTAGATAACACCAGTGGAAATACGGGAATTGCACTTGCAGCATTCGGACATGCAAAGGGTCATGAATTTGTTACATTCCTTGAGAATGGTGTATCAAAAGAAAGAGTAGATATTTTTAATGCATATGGAGTGGAGCAATATTGGTTTGACGATATAAGCCCAAGAGTTAAGGAAATGCTTGAAACGGGAGCTCTTGATATTTCTAAAATTGAAGAAGATGTAAAAGCCTATGGTGATGAAAGAGGTTACTATTACACAGACCAGTGCAGCAACAGACATAATGCAGAAGCGCATTATAAAACAACAGGACCTGAAATCTGGGATGATACGGATGGAAAAGTAGACATCGTTGTATTATTAGGCGGAACCGGCGGAACAATATCAGGACTCAGCAAATATTTTAAGGAAAAAGATGAAAATATTCAGATAGTCGGTGTACAGCCTGATGTCAAATCAAGACTTGATGCTAATAATGACACAGGAAATACAATCGACGGTGTTTTCCCACTTGAAATTGGCGGAAATATCATAATTCCTCTTATCAATCAGTTTGAGGCAAAAATTGATGAAATCGTAGATGTATCGGCAGCAGAGGCGTACGATGCAGCAAAAGAGCTTGTAAGAACAGACGGAATTTTCCTCGGACAGTCTGCAGGAGCAGCACTTGCAGCAGCTACAAAACTTGCAGAAAGACCTGAAAATGCAGGCAAAAATATTGTAATTATCATGGCTGACGACGGAACCAAATATTTATCAACCAATCAGTATAAATAGAATGTTGAGGTGATTTTCATGGCAGACAGATTAATAAATGTATTCAGAAAAAGCGAACTTAACGACTATCTTGAGTCGGCAGAAAAAACAGCCGGTTGGATAAAAAAATATGAAATTGTTGATGAAAAAGGTAAGCACTGGAAGATAAGCGGAACCGAAGGTAAAGATCCTGATGCGGTAGAAAGTTCATTTTTGACAGATACCTCACTTTACGGAGGAGCTGCAGGAATTGGATATTTTTACTTACAGTTATATGAATTAACAGGTGCTGAAAAATATCTTGAAGAAGCAGAGGATGCGGCAGAATATCTTATAAATACCTATGAAAAAGAAGATGTTGTAAATCCCGGCATATATAACGGGCTGTCAGGACAGGGCATATTCACATTGCTGTTGTATGACAAAACAGGGGATGAAAGGTATCTTCAGTTTGCCAAAACTCTGGCAGAGGATTCTTATACACAGAGCATAAGAGACGAAAAAGGTATCCATTGGAACGGATGGTATGATTACATGGGGGATGGTGGTGTCATTGCATATTGGATATATCTGGCGGAAAAGACAAAAGACGGACATTATCTTAAATACGCTAAAGAAGCTCTTGACGCCATACTTTCATTAAAAAAGCAGTTTGGCGGTGATTCAATATATTTTGAACTCTTTGACCCAAGCGTATATTTTACAAGTGTTCCGTTAGGCGGTGTTGTACCTAATTTTGCTCATGGAACGGCAGGAATAGTTTACCTTCTTACAAAATATTACGAAGTAACAAAGGATGAGGAATATTTAAAATATGCCGTACAGGGATATAATTTTCTGAAGGAAATTGCCAATTGTACCGAAAAAGCATCAATTGTGCCATACCTTTACTTTAAAGGCGGGGAGAACAAATATGATGTTTCGTATCTTGGCTTCTGCCATGGACCTGTTGGCGACGGAATTACAGTAAGGGAGCTGTATCTTGCAACAGGCGATAAAGAATATCTTGATTTTTATAACCGTCTTACAGAAGCCCTGATAGAAGCCGGAGTACCATATAAACACTCAGCCGGCTACTGGAATAACTGCATTTGCTGCGGAACCTCAGGTATACTTTTACATTTTATTGATGCTGCAAAACTTACAGGAAATGAAAAATATAAAGATTTTGCAGATAAAATAGCATACAAGCTTTTAAATGATGCATATACTGACAGCGAAGGAAACCGTTGGTATGACGCATGGACAAGAGTAAAACCATGGGATGTGGACGCACACCTTGGATTATTTGTGGGAGCTGCGGGTAATGCCAGTGCTCTTTTATCATACTACTCAGATAAAACGGGTAAAAAAATAACACCTGTTTTTGAATATCAGGAGGCGAAATATGGTAAAAAAGATACCTTATTTTTTTTAGACATACGAGACAGAAGATTACCTCAAAACAGCCAGAGAGACAGCAGAATGGATAAATGAACAGGAAGTAACCGAGGCAGAAGGAATAATATGGAAAACATTTCCTGACGGACAACCGGGACTTACGGGTTCTTCAATTTTATCAGATACAAGTTTTTATGCAGGTTCTGCGGGTATCGGATTTTTCTTTTTAAGATTGTATCAGGTAACGCAGGATAAGAAATGGCTTGAAAAAGCAGAACTGGCGGCAGATTATCTTTTATCCAAAGAAAAAGATATTTCTTTTTACAGGAATATACAGGGACAGATAGAAGCCGAAAAAGGAAAAGAACACGCTTCAAAACTTTACGGATGGGCGTTTGGTTATAAAATCGGACCAATCAGTGAAGGACAGTTTGCACACGCTCTTTTTCTTGAAACAAATGAACAGAAATACTATGATTTCGCAATCAGACAGGCAGATACTTTTGTTGAAGCAGGAATAGAAGAGGATGAAAAAATACACTGGAGTGATGCAAGGGATATCGTCGGCGACGCCGGAGGAATAGTGTATCTTTTGCAGGTCTATAAACAGACAGGTAATAAAAAATATCTTGAGACAGCTGTTAAAGCCGGTGAATATATTGAACAGTTTGCTAACCCTGCCAAAAACGGTGGTACATATTATTATCTGTATGACCTTGTGGCTGCGAATGAAGGCGATGAAGATACAATCCATGTTAATTTTTCCCATGGCTCGGCGGGAACGGCGTATCTGTGGGCAGTGCTTTATGAGGCAACCGGAGATAAAAAGTATCTTGGAAGAGCAGAAAAAGTTTTTGAATATCTTGACGGAATAGCAAGCGGAGATGATGAAGCTGTATTGTATCCTTATCAGGACCATCCAAAACGTGGATTTTCAGATGACAGATTTTACCTTGGAATGTGCGGCGGACCTATAGGCTCAAGTTTTCCTTATAAAAAATTATACCGGCTTACAGGTGATGAAAAATATCTTGATAAGGTAAAAAAACTTGCAGAGGGTCTTGTAAGGTCAGGTGTTCCTGAGCATCTCTCATGGGGATACTGGGGAAGCAAGTGCCTTTGCTGTGGAGGCCCCGGTGTGCTTGAATATTTTGCGGATTTATATGATTTAACAGGCGACGAAAAATATAAGAAATATGCCAAAAGAACGGCAGATAAGCTTATTTCTGACTCTTATGAAGAGAAAAAAGGAAGAAGTTTTTATGGAGCATGGGACAGAATTGACCCTGCAAGAGTGGTAAGTTACACAGGGTATTACATAGGTGCAGCAGGTGCAGCAGGCGCTTTGCTTAAGTATTACAGCGTTTTAAAAAATATAAAAATTTCCGATTTCTTTGAATACTATTTGTGATATAATTGAATCCGCCGGAAAGGTAAGCCGCCTCCGGCGGATTTTTATTCGGAAGGAAATTGATATGGAATTGTTTGAAGGAAGGCCTGCTGATATGTCAGGCAGATTGGATAAAGAAATACGCACGTATGATTTACTTGATAAATTAGGAATAGAATATGAACGTGTTGACCACGAAACGGCAGAGACAATGGAAGCCTGCATTGAAATTGACAGAACACTTGCACCTGCTGTTATCTGCAAAAATCTTTTCTTGTGCAACTCACAGAAAACCAGATTTTACCTGTTAGCTATGCGCGGGGACAAGAAGTTTATGACAAAAGAAATTTCCCATCAGATTAACAGTCCGCGACTGTCTTTTGCTACACCGGATTTTATGGAAAAATTTCTTGATATTACTCCGGGCTCCGTGAGTGTGCTGGGACTCATGAACGATACCGGCAATAATGTTCAGTTACTGGTTGATGAGGATGTGTTAAAAGAAGAATATTTCGGATGCCATCCGTGCATTAATACTTCAAGCCTGAAAATGAGAACAGAAGATGTTTTCGGGAAGTTTATGAAAGCTGTAAACCATGATTACATAGTTGTAAAACTAGGCAAAAATATTGAATAAATTATAACAGAAATTAATCCGGGGGAGAACCTTACAGTTCTTCCTCCGGATATTTAAAATTCCATGAATTTCTGAATTCGGTCATCATATCCATAACATCTTTTGTATAATCAAGAAGCATACATTTCTTATCCCCGTTGATGGCTTTTTCCATGTCAAGAAGCTCATATATAAGGGCATCCCGGGTATCTCCCTCTTTAACCCATTCTTTTTCGCCTGATTCTGTATAAGTTACAACAGCTTCAAAAGCTCTTGGATATTCCATTATTTCAATATAACCTTTTTCACATGAAACCATACCTCTTTTTGGCTGTTTGGAGTGAAGAGACAACATAACCGTAGCCATCTGACCGTCATTATTCATTAGAAGCAGTCCCGCCTGTTCATCAACACCTGTGGGAGCTTTTTTAAGCTGGGACAAGAGTTTATCAGGTTTTTCCGTCATAAAATATCTGATAAAAGAAAGTGCATACACACCGATATCCAGCATGGCACCGCCCGCAAGGTTTCTGTTAAAGAAACGGTTGTTCATATTGTATTCCTTATAACTGCCAAAATTCATGGTTATAAGATTGACTTTGCCAAGTCTGCCGGAATCTAATATTTCTTTAAGTTTTTTATAGACCGGCATATGGTATATGGTCATTGCCTCACCTATGACAACGTTATGCAAAGCCGCAAGTTCCATTGCTTCGTTAAGTTCGCGGCTGTTTAAAGTAATGGATTTTTCCACAAGAATATGTTTGCCGTTCCGGATAGCCTTTTTCATAAACTCAATATGGGTATTGTGAGGTGTGGTTATATAAATTACATCAACATCGGAATCGGTAAACATATCATTATAATCATCGTATACCTTTTCAATTCCGTACTTCTTTGCAAAATCAACTGCTTTTGAATAAGTTCTGTTCCCTACTGCATAAATATTTCTTCCGATTTTCTTAAGGGCAACCGCCATTTCGTTGGCAATTACACCTGTCCCGAGAACTGCCCATTTAATATCTGACATTTATTGACTCCTTTATTTTTTTATAATTATACAATTTTTTTTTTAATAATATCAAGGTGTTTTTGCGTGGGAAAAACTGTTGATTTTTTTTTTATAAATTGCATATAATAGGCAGTAACAGAACCCAACACGCCTCTCAACGATGCGGACCACGTTGGGTCTTTTAATTTTTAAGGATGAAGAGTATGCAAGAAAGATTCTAAATGATATTTCATATTTTCGATTAATAAAAGCATTTAGCCTTAATCTTAAACCCAAGAATGGTAATTATAATATGCGAACATCCTTTGAGACAATTGTTGGATTATATTTGTTTAATGCAAATCTTAGGCAACTTATTTTTCCTGAAATTGAAAAAATTGAGATTAATGTGAGATGCAGACTGTCAAATTATTTTGCTGAGAAATATGGTGTTTTAGGATATTTTAATGAAAATAATTTTGCAGATGTGAATTATCATAAAGAATTTTTGAATGACATTAATCAGGAAATACATAGAAATTCAAAGGCACCATTTGTTAAGAATTTTAAAGAAAATTATGAGGGTGGGGAATTGCCGATTTATGCGTTAGTGGAAGTATTTAGTTTTGGTACATTGTCGAAATTTTATAAAAATATGCTTAATCGGGATAAAAAGGCAATAGCTAAGTCATTTGGCGTAGGTTATACATATCTGGAAAGCTGGTTGGAAAGTATATCGTACGTAAGAAATATATGTGCACACTATGGACGGTTATATAATGCTAAATTGTCAAAAACTCCAATATTATATAGAGAATATACTCAATCCGGAATAGGAAACAATAGAATTTTTGGTGTACTTTTGTGCTTAAAACAGTTATTAAAAAATGATACACATTGGAAATTTTTTGTGGACAATATAGAAATACTCATTGAAAAGTATGAGTATGTGAGGATAGACACAATGGGTTTTCCAGATAATTGGAAAAGTCTGCTTAGTTCTTAAAAACAATTCGCTCTAATTGTACTTTTTTGTATATTTTATTGTACAAAACCCCTGAATATAGTAAAATTTATATGAGTTTACAATGAAATGATTGTATGCTTATTTGGGATATTGGTTATCGAAGGCTTGATAACAAGCCAAAAATATTGTAGGAGGAATGACTATGAGTAAAAAGTCAATTTTTATGATGCTTGCTGTTTTTGTGGCATGCATCGCAGCAGTTATTTTTTTACCAAAGACGGTACAGGCAGCGGAGGTAACGGAGAATGGAGAATACACACTGGTATTGACAGGTAATTATTATGGTGAAGATGTATTTGTTGATGGTAGTAAACAATCTAAATTAATCAGATTTAATTTTGAACCCGGAGAAACAACAGTAAATGTAGCTGAACTTACAAAAGGAATTGAAGTGTTCAATGGAGAAACGGTATTTGAGGGCTGGATTAAAAGAAACTCCTTTTGGGTGTGGGAACTGTAACATTCTGGAAAAAATTCAGAGTGCAGTAAGCGGATAGAAATATGCTAATCAGCATAGAAAGGGTTTGAATTTTATGAAAAAAAGGAGTGTGGCAGCCCGAATGGTGCGGTTACGGTTCCTCAGTATGGACTTGAGAACGTTGTTCTGGATGAAGAATATGTGTACTGTCAGGAAAAAGAAGATTCAATAATTACCTTAAAGAAAATAATAGTAACAATATAGAGTTTACTCCAATCGTAAAAGTGGATAAAACATAAAAATATAATTTTAGGAGGTATTACTATGGCAAGATTTACGTTACCAAGAGATTTGTATCATGGAAAGGGTGCATTAGAAGCACTTAAGACATTTCAGGGCAAAAAAGCCATGATTTGTGTTGGCGGAGGCTCAATGAAACGTTTTGGTTTCCTTGACAGGGCAGAACAGTATCTTAAGGAAGCAGGCATGGAAGTCAGACTTTTTGAAGGAATTGAACCTGACCCTTCGGTGGAAACCGTTATGAAAGGCGCCAAAGCGATGTCAGAATTTGAACCTGACTGGATTGTTGCAATAGGCGGAGGTTCTCCGATTGATGCGGCTAAAGCAATGTGGATTAAATATGAATATCCTGATATTACCTTTGAGGATATGTGTAAAGTATTTGGCATACCTTCACTTCGTAAAAAAGCACATTTTTGTGCAATATCTTCTACATCAGGAACCGCTACCGAGGTAACTGCTTTTTCAATTATTACAGATTATGAAAAAGGAATAAAATATCCGATAGCCGATTTTGAAATAACACCTGATGTTGCAATAGTAGACCCTGAACTGGCAGAGACCATGCCACAGAAATTAGTGGCACATACGGGTATGGATGCAATGACACATGCTATCGAGGCATATGTATCCACCGCAAATTGTGATTTTACAGACCCACTGGCACTTCATGCAATTAAAATGATTCAAAGAGACCTTGTCGGTTCATATAACGGGGATATGGTAAAAAGAGATTCAATGCATAATGCACAATGTCTCGCAGGAATGGCATTTTCTAATGCACTTCTTGGTATTGTACATTCAATGGCGCATAAAACAGGTGCGGCATTTGCCGATTACGGCGCACACATCATTCACGGTGCTGCGAATGCAATGTATCTCCCTAAGGTAATTGCATTTAACGCAAAGGATGAACAGGCTAAGAAACGTTATGGTGAAATTGCTGATTTTATGGGACTTGGCGGAGCAGACCTTGATGAAAAGGTAGCTTTATTAATCGGTTATCTCCGTAAGATGAATGATGAACTTAATATACCGCACTGCATTAAAAATTACGGTGCAGACAGCTATCCGGCTGCACAGGGATTTGTGCCTGAAAATGTATTCCTGGAGAGGTTACATGACATTGCAGTTAATGCCATAGGCGATGCCTGCACGGGTTCTAACCCAAGACAGCCGAGCGTGGAGGAAATGGAAAAACTGCTTAAATGCTGTTATTACGATACAGAAGTTGATTTCTAGGATAAAATAAATTAGGAGCATGCGTTAATTCGCATGCTCCTTTTTCGACTGATAAATGTAATACCTGATATTGCAATACAAATATATTACAAATATTTTTTAAAATGCAAAAACATTTGAAAAATAAAAGTTTTTGTAATTAGGTGCATAAACTTGATTTATATAAAAAGACTTTATCAAAATAGATATTGACTAGTTTGATAAAAATACAATATATTTTACTTATGATGAGATACCGGAGATAATTGAGAAGTACGGATACCTGCAGGAATGGAATCACGAAATACTACTAAAGGCAAGGAGTGTTGATATGTCACAAATTACAAAAAGGGCACTTGAACAGTCATTAAAAAATCTTTTGTTAAAGAAGCCTCTTAATAAAATAACAATAAGTGATATTGCGGAGGACTGCGGAATTAACAGAATGACGTTTTACTATCATTTTCAGGATATTTATGACCTTGTGGAGTGGTCCTGCCTTGAAGACGCAAGAAAAGCTCTGGAAGAAAAAAAGACGCATGATACATGGCAGCAGGGATTTATACAGATTTTTAAGGCAGTTCAGGAAAATAAACCTTTTATAATGAACGTGTATCACTGTGTTGACAGGGAGCAGGTGGAAAAATACCTAAAACCCCTTACAGACAATCTTTTGATGGGAGTTATAGATGAAGAATCCGTTGATATGAAGGTACGCGAAGAAGATAAAAAATTTATAGCAAGGGTATATTCCTACAGCTTTATAGGCCTTATGTTAGACTGGATAAGAGATGATATGAAAGAAGCTCCGGAGAAAATAGTCCACAGATTTGCACTTGTAATACAAGACTCGTTTAAGATGGCGTTAGACAGATTTAAAATTTAATCAAACAGTGGGATTTGATAAAAAAAACAACAGTTTTCTACCTGTGATAAATTATTTATCATGGGTATTTTTTTGATTATGGCGGTGCAAAATGAATATAGGTACAATCTAATTATAAAATAAAAACAGCAGGAGGTACTCATTATGTATTATTCAGCAGGAACTTATGAATCATTTGCACATCCGGAAAAACCGGCAGGGGTAGATAAAAAATCAGCATATATTATAGGAACAGGTCTTGCAGGACTGACGGCAGCGTTTTATCTTGTGAGAGACGGGCAGATGAAAGGGGAACACATACATCTTCTTGAAAAATTAGAGCTTGCAGGCGGAAGCTGTGACGGAAGAAAAGATATAACCAAAGGCTTCTTTATGAGAGGCGGAAGAGAAATGGATAACCACTTTGAGGTAATGTGGGATATGTTCAGGGATGTTCCGTCACTTGAAACACCGGGAGCATCCGTTCTCGATGAATATTACTGGCTTAACAAGCATGACCCTAACTATTCCCTTTGCAGGGCAACGGTAAAACGCGGACAGGACGCACATACAGACAAGAAATTCGGACTTGATAAAGAGTCTGCACTTGCTCTTTCAAAACTTTTTATAACACCTGAAAAAGATCTGGAGGGAAAGAAAATATCGGAGGTTCTGCCGGACAGCTTCTGGGAAACCAATTTCTGGCTTTACTGGCAGACAATGTTTGCTTTCCAGCGTTGGTCAAGTGCCCTTGAAATGAAACGTTATCTTTGCAGATATGTCCATCATATTGACGGACTTCCTGATTTCAGCGCACTCAGATTTACAAAGTACAACCAGTATGAAAGCCTTATTCTTCCACTTGTAAAATATCTTGAAAGCCATGGTGTAAAAATTGAATATGGCATGGATGTTAAAAATGTAATTATCGAAACTGTAGGAAGCAAAAAAATAGCGAAACAGATTGTCTACATTAAAGACGGTAAAGAACAGACCATTGATTTAATAGAAGATGACCTTGTCTTTATTACCAACGGCTGCTGTACTGATACAACCTGTTACGGAGACCAGGATCATGCACCTGACCTTTCTAACCTGAAGGACGGCAGAGGTGATTCATGGGATATGTGGAAAAACATAGCAAAACAGGCTGTACAAGGAGAATACGGCAATCCGGATGCTTTCTGCAACAACATTGAAGCAACTAACTGGATGAGTGCCACCGTTGCTACCTCGGATGAGAAAGTAATTAAACACATAATTGATGTCTGCAAGAGGGACCCAAGGGAGGGTAAGGTTACAACAGGCGGTATTGTCACGGTAAAAGACAGTATGGACAACTGGTATTTGTCATGGACAATTAACCGTCAGCCACAGTTTAAATCCCAGAACCCTGATATGGTGCTTGTATGGCTTTATGCACTGAATACTAATAAAGAGGGAAATTATGTTAAAAAACCTATGCGTGAATGCACGGGCAAAGAAGTCTGCGAAGAGTGGCTTTATCATATCGGCATACCTGAGGATGAAATAGAGACTCTGGCAACAGATAGCTGTAACACCACAACCTGCTTTATGCCATATATCAACGCATTTTTCCAGCCAAGAAAAAATGAGGACCGTCCTCATGTGGTACCTGACGGCGCAGTCAATTTCGCATTTTTAGGACAGTTTACAGAGACACCTAGGGACACTATTTTTACAATAGAGTATTCCATGAGAACAGGAATGGAAAGCGTGTATACACTTCTTGACATAGACAGAGGTGTGCCTGAGGTATGGGGCAGCAAATACGATGTCCGCGAACTTCTGAGGGCATGCTATTACGCAATAGACAAAAAACCGGTTACGGATATACCGCTTACTATAAAAGAAAAAATGCTTCTTAAAACCGTTTTGAAGAAGGTAAAAGGAACCGATGTTGAAATACTTTTAAAAGAGAGCGGATTGATAGAATAATAAATAACGAAAAACAGCTGTGGGTATATCCCGCAGTTGTTTTTTTGTTTGTTGCAGGATTTCCTTGAAAAAAGTCGGAAAATTATCTATTATATTAATAATCCAAGGAGGTCAATATGTGGAAGATACTTAATATTTTTGACGGCGATTACGGCTGCGAAGAACTTAAAGATGGTGAGACCCCAAAAGTTACGGTTACTCTTGAAGATGAGAACGGTAACCGCAGATTTTTCAGCGTAAAAGACAGTGTTTTATATGAAAAAAACCTTGGTGAAGGCTCGGTTCTTGATGACCTGTCCTTTTTTTTGGACAAGGAATAATGTAAGATATGTATAGATAAACAAGCGGGGTGGCTTTTATGAACGAAGAAAAGAAACGTTTTAAATACGAAAACAACTTAAAATATCGTGAAATAGTCAATAAAAAAATCAGACGCAGGACTGATAAGCAGTACGGTAAGAAACTTAAGAAACTGCAATTTGAAGAGAAAAGCCTGTCCGAAGCAAGGCTTAAAGTCATTAAGAAGCTTCAGGAAGCCAGATGGAAACCTCTCTATAAGAAAAATATTATTGTGAACCGTACAGAGGGCAAAATCAGGATTAACGGAACGGATTATCTTTTTGAAAATATAGGAAATACCAGGCTTATTACAAATATAAGTAACAGTACGGTTACATCAGGGCGTGTTAAGACTAAATTTAAGCCATCGATTGGCGGGGCGCTTGCAGGCGGTTCGATGTACGGCGTTGCAGGTGCGGCGGCAGGCGGTGTCCTTTTTGGTAAAGAAAAGACAAGAGATACGAGAAGAACAGCCACAGTTACTAATTGTACCTATGTGGGAGTTGAAGTAATTATGTACGGAAAGCCCGTGAACATAAGTATTTTTACCGGTGCTACAGGACTTGAAAGCAAGATATATTCGGAAGCACTGGTTAAGGCACAGGTAATCATGTCACAGTTAGCGGGTCTTGCTGCTACACCTATGCCGGAATCATATCTCAGAGTTGACGAAGAACCGGATGTGGTTGCACTTGATAAGGTAATTAAGTTAAAACATATGGAATGGCGTAAAATGATGGACGAACCCCGTGTATATCCCGAGCCGTTCAGATAAAAAAGTGGCGCTGTCTTAATTTACAGGAATATAATTTTTTTTCTTGCATATATAAAATTCTTTTGCTATAATGACGGCGAAATTAGATAATAATATGAAACGAGGTGAATTCTATGGATAGTTGCGATATAGGTCGAAGTAGTAAGATATGCAATGTACAAAGATATGAGACAGGAATGCAGCTACCCGTAGAAGTCAGGTAGTTTCATTCTGTATTGTTGTGTACCTTTTTAGACATTGCATATCGTATGTGCAATGTTATTTTTATGCAATTAAGGAGGTATAGCAATGATCAGAGATTATGTTAAAGAGATTGTAAAAATTATCCGTTCAACCAAGGATGCAGACAAATTAAAGGATTTACTGTCAGATTATCATGAAAAAGATATTGCCGAGGCAATAACGCAGTTGAGCGGACAGGAAAGAGCAAAGCTATATAATATATTAGACATACAGACGGTCGCCGAGATTTTTTCATATATAGATGATGTACAGAAATATCTGGAAGAACTTACGATTGATAAAGCAGCCAAAGTCGTGTCTTACATGGATGCGGACGATGCAGTGGATGTACTTGACGATTTGTCTGAAAACAAAAAGAATGAGATTGTCAATAACCTTGATGAGGTCACAGGTAAGGACGTAAGAAAACTTCTCTCTTATGAAGAAGATGAAATCGGCAGCTGGATGACCAATAATTACGTAAGTATAACCGATGACCTGACAATAAGAGGTGCAATGAGCGAACTTGTCCGTCAGGCAGGCAAGCATGACAACATTTCAACCATCTATGTTGTTGACAAAGACGGTAAATTCGCTGGAACCATAGAACTTAAAGATTTGATAATCGCAAGGGAAAACGATAACCTTTCGGATATTATAAGCAGTTCTTATCCTTATGTTTTTGAAAAAGAAAAAGTAAGTGACTGCATTGAAAAGATAACAGAATACGAGGAAGATTCCATCCCTGTCCTTACAATGGAGGGCAGAATCGCAGGTATTGTTACATCAACGGATATTGTTGAAATGGTTGACGATGCCATGGGTGATGATTATGCGAAGTTAGCAGGTCTTACATCCGAGGATGATTTAAAGGAAAAGACCTTTGTAAGTATTAAAAAAAGACTGCCATGGCTTATTATTCTTTTATTCCTTGGAATGGCAGTATCCTCTGTTGTGGGAATGTTTGAATCGGTAGTGGCAATACTGCCGGTAGTAATATGCTTCCAGTCCCTTGTACTTGATATGGCAGGCAATGTAGGAACACAGTCCCTTGCCGTAACTATACGTGTACTTATGGATGAAAATATTGATGCGAAGAAAAAAATGGCACTTTTGTTCAAAGAGATGAAGATAGGACTGCTTAATGGTGCAAGTCTTGGTCTAATGACGTTTGTCATACTTGGTTTTTATATTCACTTTTTCAAAAAGTATGTATGGATGTCCGCATTCCTTATATCAGGCTGTGTGGGAATATCACTTGTGGTTGCGATGGTAATATCAAGTCTTGTGGGAACCATAATTCCTATGTTTTTCCACAAGGTTCACATTGACCCTGCGGTTGCCTCGGGCCCGCTTATCACTACAATTAATGACCTTGTAGCAGTTGTGACATATTACGGACTTGCGAGACTGCTTTTAATTAATATTTTTCATATCTGAATAGGACAGCAATAAATGAGTAAGAAAAATACAAAAGAACTTGATATGTTAAACGGAAAAACGGCGGGCAAACTTATTATGTTTGCCATTCCGTTGGCATTAAGCAGTATTTTACAACAGCTTTTTAATTCAGCAGATGTTGCGGTAGTGGGAAGGTTTGCAAAGGGCAATGCAATGGCAGCAGTAGGAAGCTGTGTTGCACTTGTAGGAATTTTTGTTAACCTTATTGTAGGTCTTTCCGTAGGCCCTAACGCATCCCTTGCCACCATTATCGGGCAGAAAAGAAGGGATGACATAAACGGAATGTTACATACGATTATGACCTTTGGGGCAATACTTGGAATTGTGCTAATGGGTATCGGAATCGGAACGGCAAAAGTCATACTTGAAATATCCGGAACACCTGAGGGCGTTTTGCCGGAGGCTTTATTATATATAAGGATATATTTTATAAGTATACCGTTTATGGTAATTTATAATTTCGGAGCCGCCATTTTGAGAAGCTTTGGTGATACCAGAAGACCGATGTTTTACCTGATAATCACGGGTGTTGTTAATGTTGCACTTAATCTTTTTCTTGTAATATGTTGTAAACTCGGAGTGGCAGGAGTGGCAATCGCTACCCTGATTTCCAATGTATTAAGTGCAATTCTTGTTATGGTTTATCTTTGCAGAAGAAAAGATGAGTTCAAATTCTGCTTCAGAAATATGGGAATAAAAAATAAATATCTTAAAAATATTTTAAAAATTGGAATACCTGCGGGTGTTCAGGGCGCGATTTTTTCGATATCCAATGTATTTATCCAGAGCGGAATCAATTCTTTCGGAGAGGATGCAATAGCAGGTTCTTCCCTGGCACTTAATTTTGAGTATTTTACTTATGACATATCCAATGCCTTTGCGCAGGCTGCCGTAACTTTCATAAGCCAGAATTTCGGAGCCTGCAATATTAAAAGATGTAAAAAAATATTCTGGCAGTGTATGGCATTTGGAATATGTTTTACGGAAGTCCTTGCTGTGGTATTTATGATATGGGATGATTTTTTTGTAAGTATATACACCACAAGTTCTGCAATTGCGGCATTTGGTTTAATCAGGATGCATCATGTATGTGCTCTTGAAGGGCTTACAGCAACCTACGAAGTAGAAAGTGCTGCCTTAAGAGGAATGGGTAAGTCATTAGGACCTGCGATAATCACTATCCTCGGAACTGTTGTTTTCAGGATTATATGGCTTGTGACCGTATTCAGGCTTGTACCTACCTACACCATGTTGATGAATGTCTACATTGCATCATGGATTTTTACCGGTGGAGCAATATTTATCCTGCTTGCGGTCCATATGAAAAAAATAATGTTAATTCACGGATCCGGTAAAATATCTCCTCTGAAGTGATTTCGCAAGTTAATAATGAAGTTTAAAAGAGTCAGTGATGGCTCTTTTTTTATGTTATGCAAAAGATGTGATTAGTAAAGTTACAGCCGGGATAAATATACTTGTCTTGAAAAGAATTCGGATGTATCATATTATATAGGTATAGAGGAGAAGGACCTTATGAAAGATAAAATATTAATCGTAGATGATACACAATTGAATAGAGAATTGTTAAAAGATATCTTATGTGAAGAATATGATATTCTGGAGGCAGAAAATGGCAGGGAGGCTTTGGACATTGTACGTCATGAGATGACCAATATTGCCGCAATACTTCTTGATCTTGTTATGCCTGTAATGGATGGGTTTACATTTATTGAGGAATTACAGAAAATTAATATAATGGACAAGGTTCCTATTCTGGTAATAAGCGGTGAAAAGAGCGTTCAGAATGAAAAGAAATGTTTTGATTATGGCGTATCAGATTTTATTGGCCGCCCTTTTAATTCCGTACTTGTAACAAAGCGTGTGCAGAATGTGGTTAATCATTATGCTTACAAAAACGAACTTGAAGAAAAAGTTAAAGAACAGACCTCTATTTTAAGAAAGGCATACAACACTTTAAAGATACAGGCTGAAAAATTGCAGAAAAGAAATCAGGAAATAATAGATATGCTTGGAAATATTGTTGAATACCGTAATCTGGAAAGCGGTGAACATATCCAGCGTGTTAAGGGTTACACAAAGATTCTCGCAAAAAAGTTCAGTATACAATATCCGGAATACAATCTCGACAAAGATACGGTAGCAACCATCGTTGACATAAGTGCATTGCATGACATAGGTAAAATTGCAATCCCTGACAGTATTTTATTAAAACCGGGAAAACTTACCAAAGATGAATTTGAATGTATGAAATCCCATACTATAAGAGGATGTGAAATACTTGAGAAAATGGGTAAGGACTGGGAGCCTAAGTTCAAAAAAATCAGTATGGAGATAGTGAGATACCATCACGAACGTTATGACGGGAAAGGCTATCCTGACGGACTTAAAGGTGAGGACATCCCTGTTTCGGCACAGATTGTCTCTCTTGCTGACGTATATGATGCCCTTGTCAGCGAGCGCTGCTACAAGAGTGCATACTCAAAGGATCAGGCATTCAATATGATTGTAGGCGGAGAATGCGGCGTTTTTTCACCTAAGCTTATTGAAGTGTTCCGTGAAGTGAGAAATGATTTTGAAAATTTTGCAGATAATCCTATTAAAAAGAAAGGTAAAACTGCTATTCCAAAGGAGAATTGTTAAATGAATGACACATTAAAAGTATTGGAAACAAGAAGAAGCTGCAGAAATTTTGACCCTGCAAAACCGGTATCGGACGAGGCAGTTCAGGCAATTGTCAAAGCGGGAACATACGCTCCTACAGGCAGGGGCCTACAAAGCCCTATCATTATCGCAGTATCCAACAAAAAATTGCGTGACGAGATATCGGCGGAAAATGCAAGAATCATGGGAGTTGATTGCGACCCATTTTACGGTGCACCCGTGATTCTCATAGTGCTTGCCGATAAAGACATTCCAACCTACATATATGACGGTACACTTGTTATGGGAAATCTTCTTAATGCAGCTGAAAGCCTTGGAATCAACAGTATATGGATCCATAGGGCAAAGGAAGAATTTGAATCCGGGTTCGGTAAAAATATTCTTAAAAAACTTGGCATTGAGGGCAACTACGAGGGTATCGGACACTGTGCAATCGGATACGCAGCCGAACCTGTAAAAGCACCTGCCCCACGAAAAGAAAATTATGTTTATTATGTAAAATAGACGGGGAATAACAGAAGTAATTATACAATGATGTTTTACGATACAACACCAGAAATCCAAGTAATATTTTTTCTTGTTTTTAATACGCCAAAGGAATATACTAATGTACTAGAGATAGTCTGGAGGTAGTAACAATGATTGCAGATAAAATGGTTAATCTGGTTAATAACAGCTCAGTAATCAGGGCAATGTTTGAGGAAGGAAGAAGACTTGCGGGAATATATGGGGCAGATAAGGTATATGATTTCAGTCTGGGTAATCCTAATGTTCCTGCACCCAAGGAAGTTAATAAGGCAATACATGATATAATTAATGAAGAAGATTCCGTATTTGTCCACGGATATATGAGCAATTCAGGATATGAAGATGTAAGAGAGGCCATAGCAGACTCTCTTAACAGAAGATTCGGGACACATTTTTCTTTTAACAATATAATAATGACGGTAGGTGCAGCAGGTGGTATCAACTCATTCTTTAAGGCGTTTGTCAACCCCGGAGATGAGATAATTGCTTTTGCACCTTATTTTGGTGAATACAGGGCTTATGCGGCTAATGTGGATGCAGAACTTGTTGTAATTCCACCTGATACGGATACTTTCCAGCCTGACCTTGCGGCTTTTGAAAAAGCAATCACACCTAAGACTAAAGTTGTAATTGTTAATACACCTAATAACCCTACAGGTGTTGTATACAGTGAAAAGACAATTACCGAAATGGCAGATATTTTAAGAAAAAAACAGAAGGAATACGGAACAGTCATCGCTCTTTTTTCTGATGAACCATACCGTGAACTTGCTTATGACGGCGTGAAGGTTCCATATCTTACCAAATATTATGAGAATACGGTTGTAGGATATTCTTATAGTAAATCATTATCTCTTCCGGGAGAAAGAATAGGATATCTTGTTATTCCCGATGAATTTGATGACAGTGCTAAAGTAATTACAGCCTGCAATGTAGCAACAAGAGTATTAGGATTTGTTAATGCACCATCTCTTATGCAGAGAGTAATTTTAAGATGTGTTGACGTGGATGTAAGCAGCAACATTGCAGTTTATAACAGAAACAGGGAGACTTTGTATAAAGGACTTCGTGACCTTGGGTTTGAATGTATTAAGCCTGAGGGTGCGTTTTATATGTTTGTAAAGACACCTATAGATGATGTGGAATTCAGCAATATGGCTAAGAAATATAACATACTTGTGGTTCCGGGAAGTTCCTTTGCATGTAAAGGCTTCGTAAGAATCGCATATTGCGTATCTTACGATACTGTGGTCAATTCATTGCCTGAATTTAAGAAACTCGCAGAAGAATTAAAACTAATATAAGAGGAATCCGATAATGAGAGAATGGGAAAAAAATATACGAAAAGTCGAACCCTATGTTCCCGGAGAACAGCCCAAGGATAAGGATATTATTAAATTGAATACCAACGAGAATCCCTATCCTCCGGCACCACATGTAAAAGAAGTTCTTGAAAGCATCAGAACGGAGGATTTCAGAAAATATCCTGATCCTGCGGCAGATATGTTAATATCAGCCATATCAGAAAATTACGGTGTTGATAAAAATATGATTTTTACCGGTGTGGGATCTGATGATGTACTGTCAATGATATTCCTGACATTTTTTAATTCGGACCGTCCTGTGCTTTTTCCGGATATAACATATTCTTTTTACAGCGTATGGGCAGATGTTTACAGAATTAAATATGAGACACCGCTACTTGATGAGAATTTCAATATAAGGGCAGAAGATTACTATAAGCCTAACGGTGGTGTGGTTATCGCTAATCCGAATGCACCTACGGGAATATACAGAAATCTGGATTTTATAAAGGATATTCTTGAACATAACCGTGATGTAATTGTTGTTGTGGATGAAGCATATATTGATTTTGCGGGACAGTCAGCGGTATCACTGCTTAAAGATTATGATAATCTTATAGTAGTGCAGACTTTTTCAAAATCCAAATCATTGGCAGGTATGAGAATAGGCATGGCATTTGCTAATTCTGAACTTATAAAGGCACTTAATGACGTAAAGTATTCCGTAAATTCCTACACTATGAATATGCCGTCAATACTCCTTGGAACTGCCGCGGCAGAAAGTATGGATTATTATAATAGAACAACAGAGAAAATTATTGAGACAAGAAAACGTTCAGCCGGAAGACTTAAAGCATTGGGTTTTGAGTGCCTTGAATCAGGATCTAACTTTATTTTTGCAAGACATGGCAGGGTAAAAGGAACTGATATATATAATTTCCTCAGAAAAAATAAAGTGTTCGTAAGGCATTTTAATGCTCCCCGTATTGATGATTTCTTAAGAATTTCCATAGGTACCGATGCAGAAATGGACAGATTGTTTGAGTTGCTTGAAGGGTATCTTGCAAATTTATAAAAAATTAATAATATATTATATATTTTTAATGGCTTTTTGAAAGCAATACATATATGATTATTATCATATAAATATGCGAGGTGGCAGACAATGTCAGGTAGATTCAGAGACAAGATGGCTAATTTTATGGCAGGAAGATACGGAATGGATGAGTTTGGTAAGTTCATTAATATATTACTTTTTGTAATGATTATTGTATCTTTTTTTGTGAGATTTTTATTCCTTCCGACGTTACTGCTTCTGATATACAGTTATTTCAGAATTTTATCAAGAAATTATCCGGCAAGAAACAGAGAGAACCGGTGGTACCTTAATGCAACGAGAATGTTCAGAAAGAACAGAAGCAGCTATGGTAACGATGCGGGTACGAGACAGAGAGATACGGCACACAGGATATTTAAGTGCCCTAACTGCAGTCAGAAGATAAGAGTACCTAAGGGCAAGGGTAAGATATGTATAAGATGTCCGAAATGCCGTATAGAATTTATTAAGAGAACATAAGTCAGGGTGCGATATGTTTGGATATATTGTTATTCACAAGGATGAACTTAAGGTTAAGGATTACAACAGATATAACAGCTTTTATTGCGGTGTCTGCAGAAGTCTTAGGAATAATTATGGATTACCGGGTCAGATAACACTTAATTATGATATGACATTTCTTGCAATACTTTTATCGGGACTTTATGAAGATGATACTAAGACAGTTATGCGTCATTGTGTCATACATCATGTTAAGAAGCATGGTGAAATCAGTAACGAATATACAGATTATGCGGCGGCAATGAATATATTGCTATCGTATTATAAGCTTAAGGATAACTGGGATGACGATAGGAGCCTTAAGTCCAATATCTGTGCCGGTCTTCTTAAGAAAGCATTTAAGAAGGCTGCCTCAAAGTTTCCGGAACAGGCCGGGATAATAGAAGATTATATAAGTGGACAGAGTGAATGTGAAAAGTCCCATGAAAATAATATAGATACAGTTTCTTCATATACCGGTAAGATGCTTGGCGGTATTTTTGCAATGAAAGATGATATCTGGAAAGAAGATCTTTACAGGATGGGATTTTTCCTTGGCAAATATATCTACATAATGGATGCTTTTGATGATATTGATAAAGACATTAAGAATGAAAGCTATAATCCGTTGATACCAAGACGGAATGATGGCGATTTTAATGAATATTGTAAAAATATTTTAACCATAACTGCGGCAGAGTCTGCAAGAGCATTTGAATGTCTGCCGATTATTGATAATATTGATATTTTGAGAAATATTATGTATGCTGGTATATGGACTAAATATAACATAATAATACAGAAACGGGATAAAGATCCTGACAGAGAGGTATAGAATGACAGATCCGTATTCAGTGCTTGGCATATCAAGAGGTGCAAGTACAGAAGAAATTAAGAAAGCATATAGACAGCTAAGCAGAAAGTATCATCCCGATGCCAATGTTAATAACCCTAATAAGGCTCAGGCAGAGGAGAAATTTAAGCAGGTACAGGAAGCTTATAATCAGATAATCCATGAGAAAGAAAACGGTGGATCTTATTATGGCAGTTACAGCGGAAGCTACGGAGGAAGCTATGGTTCAGGTAACAGTTATAACAGTTATAGCAGTTCCGAGGATCAGAGAATAGTTGCGGCAGCTAATCTTGTAAGAAACAGACAGTTCAGGGAAGCAATAATTGTACTTGAGGGTATGACGGAAAGAAGTGCCAGATGGTATTATGTGCATGCCTACGCAAGTGCCGGAGTCGGCAATATGATAGTTGCACAAGAGGATGCAAGGACTGCGGTACAGATGGAACCGGGCAATCAGGAATATATTAACCTTCTTAACCAGCTCCAGAATACAGGCGGCTGGTATACGGGAGCAGGAGCCGGATACGGACAGGACAGTGCCGGAGCGGGCAGCTGTTGTACACAGATGCTTTGCCTTAATCTTTTATGCAACTGCTGTTGTTGCGGCGGAGGATTCTAAGAGTCAGTGATTAGAGCCGGAATCTGACATAATGTGCTTCACTTCCGGCAGCATAATGTAATTTATAGAGAAAATAAGACAGCAGATTTCGTAATTTGGTGTCTTTTTTTGCGATAAATAGTGCTTGCAATAAATTCATGACATATATAAAATCATTGTAGAAAAAGATACTCAATGGATATAAGAGGCTTGAAATGGTTAAAGAAACAGATTACATATATAACATACCTAAATTTTCGAAGAAATCGTCCCTTGCCAATACCAGGATAATGCTTGACAGAATAGGATTTGACGAAAACAGTAAGAAAATAATACATGTTGCAGGAACTAACGGCAAGGGCTCGGTATGTGCCTATCTTGCGGGGATATTAGGTAAGGCCGGTAAGAAAACCGGACTTTTTACGTCACCGCATCTTGTCAGAATCAATGAGAGAATCGTAATTAACGGAAAAGAAGTTACAGACAGCATATTTGAGGATTCTTTTAAAAGGATTAAGAAAATATCCGAGGATATGGTAAGGGACGGCTTTGACCATCCATCTTTTTTTGAATTTCTTTTCGGAATGGCAATGGATATTTTCAAGAACAGTGATATAGAGTATATTATTCTTGAGACGGGACTGGGGGGAAGACTTGATGCAACCAATGTGATAACACATCCTGTAATGACAGTTCTTACGTCAATAAGTCTTGACCATACTGAAATATTGGGAGATACCTATGAAAAAATAGCTATGGAAAAGGCCGGTATAATTAAAGAAGGTGTGCCTGTTTTATTTATAAACAGAAGAAAAGATGTAACGGATGTATTTATGGAAAAGGCCAGGGAAAAAAATGCACCGGTGACCATAATAGAACCGGATGATATTAAAGATATTGTAATTAAAGATAAAAATATTGATTTTTGTCTTCATAATAAGTATTATGATAATGAGATTTTTTCAGTACAGACTAAGGCAGAATATCAGGCTGAAAATGCTTCCCTTGCGGCAACGGCGGCAGCAATGCTTTCCATAGACCGCACCTCTGTAAAAGAAGGGCTTTCAAGCGTTGTGTGGATTGGCAGGATGCAGCTGATGGATGATGGTCTTGTGGTCGACGGCGGACATAATGATGACGGTATAGAACATTTTCTTGCCTCGGTCCGTAAAGACGGATGGAAAGGCAGACGAATCCTGCTTTTCTCAGCAGTTAAGGACAAACATTACGCCGGCATGATTGATAAAATCTGTACGTCCGGGCTTTTCCGGGTTATAGTAACGGGAGTTCTTGATGACAAAAGAGGTATAGACACAGATACATTTAAAAAAGTGTTTGATAAGTATGACTGTGTTGATGTAATCCATTGTGCCAATGTTCCCGATGCATACAGAAAATTAATGGAATTATCCGATGAAAACACAATGAAATACGCTGTAGGTTCTTTATACCTTGCAGGTGAAATTTTGAACATAGAATGGAGATAAGTATGATTGACTTTGATGAAGAGATAAGAAAATTCCAGCCAAGTCTTGAAGTTGACGAAGCAGAGGATGCGATTTACCGTAATAATACAACGGACGTTACGGAAGTAATTGATAAAATAATAAGAGAAATAACAGATAAATAGGAGCAGGTTAATGAGATGTTATAAATGTAACAGTGTACTTACTGACAACGATTACTGCCTTAAATGCGGAGCAGATGTATCTGTATATAAGATAGTTGTCAAATCGTCCAATTCCTATTATAATCTCGGTCTTGCAAAAGCACAGGTCAGGGATTTAACAGGAGCGGTATCAGCACTTAAAACCAGTCTTAAAATTAATAAATCCAACATTAAAGCAAGAAATCTCCTGGGCCTTGTATATTTTGAAATCGGAGAAACAGCACTTGCCCTTAAAGAGTGGGTAATAAGCGTTAATCTTAAGCCGGATAAAAATGTTGCAACCGTTTATATTAAGAAAGTTAAGTTCAATCCCAATAAACTTGAACAGCTTAATCAGGCAGCTAAGAAATATAATTACGCTTTAAATAAGCTGCAGGAGGGCAGCGATGATGTTGCTCTTATACAGCTAAAAAAAGTAGTGACACTTAATCCAAGATTTGTAAGAGCACAGCTGCTTCTTGGTCTTTTGTATATGAAACATGGGAACATGGATAAAGCTGCAAAGACCATAAAAAAAGCTCTTGAAACAGACAGAACCAATACTCTGGGATTAAGATATATGGACGAGCTTAATAACGAGGGCATAGCTGCTGCATCAAAAAATGATGAGGTATACTATAAGCCTAAGAAAAAAGGTTTATCAGGCAATGATGTAATTCTGCCTCCTAATTCCTATAAAGAGCCGTCAAGCGGTATGCTTACCGTTGTCCAGATATTGTTTGGAGTTATTATAGGTGTTGCACTTGTATGGTTCCTTGTAGTACCGTCCAAGGTCCAGAACGCCAAGAAGGAAAGCAATGACACCATAAAACAGTACAGTGAGAGTATGTCAAGCCAGTCTGTCAGAATAACTGACCTTGAAAAACAGTTAAGCGAGGCCAAGGACGAGCTTAAAACCGTTAAAGATGAACTTGCCGGATATGCAGGTGATTCGGGTTCGGTTAATATGTATGCAGGACTTATTGATGCTGTTTCATATTATCTTGATGATGATTTTGACAATGCTATGGTGGAACTTGCTAAGATAGATGTTACCAAACTTCCTACGGACAAGGCTAAATCGCTTTACACATTGCTTGACGAGAACTGCAACAGTGGTGCGGAAACATATCTTAAGGCAGGCTCTAATGCTTATGACAAGTCAGATTACATAACTGCAGTCAAGTATCTTGAATTATCATACAAGTTTAATCCTGAATCGGATGAGGCAATTTATTATCTTGCAATGTCCCATTTCAGGCTTAATGAAAATGACAAGGGTAAGGAATATGCCGATATTTTGAAAAACAAGTTCGGTAATTCTAAGTTTACCGGAGACATAACCAAATATATGGAAGAAAACAATATTACTTAAGAATAAACCACGTTACACGGCGGAGCAGATTATATGCTCCGCTTTATTATTTTTCAGGAGGAGAATATGAATAATTTATGTGTTATAAGGAGAGGCATCCTTATAGTTAATCTGGGTGGTGACCTTGATCATCACGTTACCGAAATGATAAGAGATGAGATAGACAGAAAAATTAACGGTCAGAAGGTACATACAATAACTTTTAATTTCAGAAATGTGAGCTTTATGGACAGTGCAGGAATAGGACTGCTGATGGGAAGATACAGAAAGATAAAAGAAATCGGAGGAGAAATATATGTAAGCAATATAGGACAGGGTGTTCAAAGAATATTCAGAATGTCAGGATTATTCAAAATATTAAAAACCAGCAGGGAAATGGATTGCTTTGTTAATGAAGGAGGACAAAATGAACAGATTTAAAATGGAAATGGAAGCATTATCGGAAAATGAGGGATTTGCCAGAGTGTGTGTAGCGGCATTTGTAACAAGACTTGACCCTACATTAGAGGAAATTAATGACGTAAAAACAGCGGTCTCAGAGGCTGTAACCAATTCTGTTATTCACGGTTACGGTGGAAATGGCGGTAAAATAATAATCGAATGTTCTGTTGAGAATAATACAATGGAAGTTATGATAAAAGATTTTGGAAAAGGAATTGCTGATGTTGAAAAGGCAATGGAACCTATGTATACAACCGATGCGCTGCATGAGCGCTCAGGCATGGGATTTACATTTATGGAAGTGTTTATGGATGAACTTCAGGTGGTGTCTGAAAAAGGTGGGGGCACAACCGTGATCATGAAAAAAACATTCGGGAGAATAACGGAGTAATTGGAGGTGTGATTTATGGATCATACCAAAGAACTTATTGCTCTTGCCCATGAAGGGAATAAAGAAGCCAGAGATATGCTTGTAATGCATAATATGGGGCTTGTCTACAGTATTGCGAAGCGTTTTGCCAACAGAGGTTATGAAATGGATGACATTGTTTCCATAGGAACAATAGGATTAATTAAGGCCATTGATAAGTTCGACCTGAATATGGATGTAATGTTATCGACCTACGCCGTGCCTATGATAAGCGGGGAAATCAAAAGATTTATAAGGGATGACGGAATAATCAAAATATCACGTTCCATAAAAGAGAACGGCTGGAAAATCAACCAGGCAAAAGATTATCTGTCACAAAAACTTAAAAGAGAGGTAACCATTGAAGAGATTTCCAAAGAAACGGGAATCTGCACTGAGGATATTGTTGTAGCGATGGAAGCATCAAAAGATGTTGAATCAATTTACCAGACAATTTATCAAAGCGACGGTAATCAGATATATGTAGTAGATAAACTTGCCGCATCAGCCAAAGAAAGTGACCATGATAAAATTATGAATCATGTCATGCTTGAAGAAACCATGAATATTTTGGAAGAAGATGAGAAAACTATTATAGAAATGAGATATTTTCAGGAAAAAACCCAGTCGGAGGTTGCAAAAATACTGGGAATATCCCAGGTTCAGGTATCACGCATGGAGAAAAAAATTTTGCTCAGGATGCGTAAAAATATGGAGGTATAAATGGACAAGGTCTATATCAGTTTTCAAAAAAGCAGTGAAGTAAGCAGCAGGAAAATAACGATTGGAGACATTGCATCTGTATATTGTAAAGATAATTCCATACAGGCAAAAATAAAGTCTTTACCCATAATAAGCGTACCTGAAACAGAAAGCAGAAGATATGTGGTAACAGCAATAAAAGTGTTTTCTGTAATTGAAGAAAACGTAAATGGGACAGAGTTAATTAACCTTGGCGGACCGGAGTTTGTTGTGTCTTACAAAAAGGAAAAAAAGCAGAACAAGGTAACTGATTTCCTGAAAGTTATACTTGCTTCCGTTGTTATATTCTGCGGAAGTGCTTTTGCAATCATGGCTTATGACAATGATGTGGACATTAATGGTATATTTGAGACAATGAGTAAATGGGTTACGGGGGACAATAAAGCCGTGTTTTTGCAGCAGGTGATGTATTCACTGGGACTTTTTCTGGGAATTATGATTTTTTATAACAGAATCGGAAAAAGAAAGTCTGTGAAAGATCCAACCCCTCTTGATATACAGATGAGACTATATGAAGATGATATTAACACCACCATAATAAATAACAGCGAAAGAGAGGAAAAAGCAGATGATGTGGAATGAATTTTTGCTGATTGTCCTTTTTTCACTGGGAGCAGGATTTGTGACTTCCTGCGGATATTTCGCGTTATTTATGACCGTTGGGGTTATTAGCAGAATAGTACAGTTTACCCATACGGCAGGCAGAGAAAGGTTTTACGAGAACCTTGTCATAACCGGGGTTACGGTAGGAAATGCATTTTTTACATTTACTCCGTATGAATTTCTTCCGTCGGCAGTATGGGTGGTATTTTCTGTATTTGCCGGTATGTATACGGGATGTTTTCTCATTTCACTTGCGGAAGCGGTAAAAGGGATACCTGTTTTTTCAAGAAGAGCAAGGCTTAGGACAGGTTTTGTAATTATTTTGTTTTTTTTAGCCCTTGGAAAAGGATTGGGGGCTTTATTTTATTTCAGTTCTTAAGTATAATATCCGTAAGGAGAAGATTACTTATGGATGATATGAGAGCATTTTTTAATCTGATAGATGATTTTGCCATTGTGGTGGTGGATTATAACAACGGCAACATTATTTATATGAATGATGAAGCAAGACAAAAAGTACTTGTTAATCTGAAAGCTATGAATTTTTTCAGAAACAGGAATGAATTGCAGAAAGTTATCGGCAATAAGAAAAAGGTCAGGTTCAGAATGACCTGTAACGGTGAAAATAATCTTACAGGTGTTTTCTATAGGATGAATTTTGAAAATGAGGATGCGGTTATAGCATACTTTGACAAAAATGTCTCACCGGATGCGGATTCTGATACAACGATTATTCTTGATGGCTTTTACAGGCAGTATTATTCCGTATTTATGGTAAACGGTAATACAGGAAAATATAATATATTGTATTCCAACGGTACGCTTACGAAGTATTCCGAAAGCTTTAGCGATTATACGGAACTTATAAGAGATTACTGCAATAATTATGTATGCGGGAAAGACCGGGTTAAAGTAAGAAGAGAATCGGATATTAACAATATAATAAGACGAATTAACGAAAGCGGACCATATCAGGTCAACTATCAGATGAATGACGGAGAATGGAGAGGTTTGAAATTTATGCCCGTTAAAGACGAGTATAATGATAATCTTTTTATGGCAGGCGTTGTTATATTTGATAAAGAGATGCAGAATTACCAGCGTGTGAAGAATCTTCAGGAGACAATTTCAGGATTGACAGAGACATATCAGATGATATGCAGGGTTAATCTTGACAATGGTAAGAAAGAGGTACTGCTCAATAACGAAGATGGTACGGATGGTCTCTACATAACACAGTTTATTAATGAAAATTATTCAATATATGGCAAAGTATATGTTGACCCGTCATTCAGAAGTGAACTTCATTCCACAATAACCCATAAAGCGGTTAAGGAATATTTTAAATATAATGATGATGTTATAACCAAATATTTTAAGGAAATCAACGGCAAATGGATTGAAATTAAAGTAGCCAAAGATGCTAATTATACAGAAGACAGCCCATACGTTGTATATGCGGTCAAAGAATGTACGGAAAAAATCGAATCAGAGAACCGTGGTATAGTAAGTGAGACTGCATTATCCAAAGTATTTATTGCAGCATTGATTATTGATACCGAAAAGGATGAATACGAGTCCGTATATAAAGTTGAACATATAAAAGGAATTGCCAGAAAAGGTTCATTCGGGAATCTTATGGACAATTTCAGGACAATTATCAATAAAGACGATTATGATGAATTTGAAAACACATTAAAAAAAGCCGGCAGTATGTACAGCGGATTTGCTGAATGTGAATTTCAGGCAATAGACGAGGACAGTAATGAACATTTCTATGATGGAATGGCAACCAATATCCATCTTCCGGGCGGAGACAGGCTTTTACTGCTTATAATGGATAATGATGAACGTGTTGCTAACAGGACAAACCTTATTTCTTTAAATAAAGAATACGATATGACGAGGACTGTCCTTTATACATTAGGTGATGCGTATTTCGGTATGTATTATTTTGATTTTACGGCAGGAACAATCAAAACACTCCGTCTGCCGGTTGACCTTTGCGATATTTTTGAAAGGACGCAGAGAATAGAGGAATTTACTGATGAATACGTTTCAAGAATTGCCCATCCTGATGATGAGATGAATATACGCAGATGTAATTCAAGGGAATATCTCGATGAAATGATGGCAAATGGTAAAGATGAGATATATTGCGAATACAGAAGACTTGTTGATAATGAATATAAATGGGTACGTCTTGATATAAAAATTACTAAATTCTGTGACGGACATACGATGGAAGCCGTCTATGCCTTAAAAGATATCCATGAAGAAAGGGATATGGAATTAAAAAGAAATAAGCAGCTTGTGGAGGCGACAGATGCTGCCAACAGAGCTAATGAAGCAAAAAGTAATTTCCTTTCAAATATGTCCCATGATATAAGAACTCCTCTCAATGCAATTATCGGCATGACCGATATGGCAATTAATCATATAGAAAACAGACAGCGTGTATACAGTAATCTTATGAAAATAAAGAGTTCCGGTAGGATTCTCTTATACCTGGTAAATAACATACTTGATATGTCATATATAGAAAGTGGTAAGGTTGTAGTAAATGAAAGTCCGTTGTCCCTTGCAGATTTATTTCATAGTGTGGCTACAATGGTTCAGGGACAGATTAAGGAAAAACATCTTAAATTTAAGGTATACGCAAAAAATGTAAAAAATGAGATAGTGCTTTCCGATAAGTCTACCCTTAATAAGATAATAATTAATCTTCTGGGTAATTCGATAAAATATACAAAAGAATATGGACTTGTATCGTTAAGCATTGAAGAACAGCCTACAGAAATAGCTGGTCTTTCAAATTATATAATAAAAATATCGGACACCGGAATCGGTATGTCAGAAGATTTCGTTAAAAGGATGTTTGAGCCTTTTGAAAGAGCCAAGGACACAACTATAAGCGGTGTTGAAGGTACAGGGCTTGGAATGTCAATTACCAAACAGCTGATTGAAATTGTTGGTGGAAATATAGATGTTAAAAGTGAACTTAATGTAGGTTCCGAATTTACTGTAACCATTCCGCTTAAACATACAGAAGCAGATGACGAAGATAAGATGGAATATGATATTGAAGATTATAAGGTGTTCTATATTGAAAGTGACGAAAATAACACATATAACGAGATAAAGGAATATATAGGAACCAAGGGCCATAAGGAAGTTGTAGTGGTTACATCGTATGATATGGAAGAAGATATTCCTAAATTTGAAAAACTTGGTGTTAAAAAAATTATATCTGAACCCGTATTTAATTCGGATTTAAGGAAACTTCTTTCTGACAAGAAGAATAAGGCAAGGCTTAAAAAGGACAAAAACATATTCAAAGGCAGAAAGATACTTATTGTTGAAGACAATGAGATTAATATTGATATCATAAGTGATTACCTTGATGATGTTGAGATAAAATATGACAGTGTCAGAAATGGGCTTGATGCCTATAACAGAATTAAACAGAACCATAGCTATGATTGTGTTCTTATGGACATTAAGATGCCTGTGATGGATGGATACGAAGCAACAAGAAAGATAAGAGCACTTGACGATGAATATGTAAGAAAACTTCCTATTATTGCTATGACTGCCAATGCTTTTGCAGAAGATGTACAGAAATCAAAAGAGGCCGGAATGAACGACCATATAACCAAACCTGTTAATCTGGAATTATTTTATTCCGTTATAAAAAAACATATGATAGGAGAAGAGTGATGCAAGACTGGAAAAAAGAACTTATGAATTTTAATGTGGATGTAAACGGCTCTATCGAGCGGTTTTCGGGACGTGAGGACAGGTATGTAAAGTATCTTAAAAGATTCGGAGAGGATACTAATTTTGAAGATATGAAATATGCCGTTGAGAAAGGAGACGTACAGGCAGCTTTTGGAGCCTGCCATACGTTAAAAGGACTTACAGGTAATTTAGGCTTTGACGGACTTACAGGTACGGTATGCGAAGTATGTGAAATTCTCCGTGCGGGAAGCCTTGAAGGTGTTAAAGAAAAAATAGAGACAGTTAATGACAATTATTTTAATATAATAAATGTAATTAAAACCTTGTTATAAAGGCATGTTTTATGTTATCATAGGTGCTATAGAAGAAGGATATTTAAGGGTACGTGTAGTATGAAAAAAAACATAAGAATAATAGTGGCAGATGATAACTCGTTGGTCAGGGAAATGTTAGTGGACGGAATTGCAGACCAGAAGGACTTTGAGATACTTGCAACCGCATCTAACGGCAGGGAGACAATAGAGTTGATTAAAGAGCATGAGCCGGATGTTGTACTTCTGGATCTTGTTATGCCTATAGTGGACGGGCTTGGCGTTATGGAGGCCGTAAGAGAGGATAATAATGGTAAAGTACCATATTTTATAATTGTGTCGGCAGCAGGTAAGGAAGATATAGTAACGCAGGCACTTGATTCGGGAGCATCATATTTCTTTATGAAGCCCTTTGACGAAGGCGCATTAATCAGAAGAATCAGACAGTTATGTGACTCTGAACCTAAGAAAAGTATTGCAGAGTCTTCATATATGCAGAATGATACTTCATATAGTGTTGAGAATGAGACCTCATCACTGATACGTAAACTTGGAATGCCTGCCAAGATGATAGGTTACAAGTATGCTATAGATGCTATAATAATCACATTGGAGGAACCGGATGCGATAGTTTCCATAACCAAGGATATTTATCCTAAGATAGGGGAACGTTACGGAACATCTCCTACCAATGTTGAACGTAATATAAGATACGGCATAGAGACAGCGTGGTCTAAGAGAGACAGCATAATGAAGACCCGCGAAGGTAAAGAAATCTTTGGTTCATGTACCAAGAGACCTACTAATTCCGAATTTATTAATTCCTGTTCCGAATGGTTAAAATTTCATAAGTCCAGACGATAACCGGATATAAGTCTGTCCGGCTGAAATAAAAGGGGTGTATAACATACACCCTTTTTTTACAATACTAATTATAATCAAACATGACAAAACAAATATAAAGGAGAATTATTATGATAAAGACAACATTAAAAATCGACGGAATGATGTGCGGTATGTGTGAGAGCCATATCAACACAGCAATAAGAAATAATTTTAAAGTAAAGAAAGTAAACTCATCACATTCGGCAGGTGAGACAGAAATTATTTCAGATGAGCCTCTTGATGAAGACAGGATTAAAAGTGTAATAGGAGAAACCGGATATACTCTTAAGGGCATATCGTCAGAAGAATACGAAAAGAAAAAGTTTACGCTTTTCGGAAGGAATAACTGATATATGAAGCAATATAACATAAAAGGAATGAGCTGCGCCGCCTGTAGTGCCAGGGTGGAAAAGGCGGTATCAAAGGTATCAGGCGTAACATCGTGTTCAGTAAATCTGCTGACGAATTCCATGAGTGTTGAAGGCAGTGCAGCAGATAGCGATATTATTAAAGCTGTTAAAAATGCAGGTTATGGGGCCTCATCCATAAAAAATAAAGAAAAAGCAGAGGATACCTCCACGGAATCACCTATCAGACCTATGAGGACAAGATTCATCACATCACTTGTTTTCTTATTGATACTTATGTATTTTTCAATGGGTCACATGATGTGGAGCTTCCCACTTCCTAAGTTCTATGATGGAAACCATATAGCCATGGGACTTACCCAGTTACTTCTTACGGTTATTATAATGGTAATTAACCAGAAGTTCTTTATATCAGGCTATAAAAGCCTTATACACGGTGCTCCTAATATGGATACCCTTGTTGCTCTCGGAGCTACGGCAGCTTTCGGTTACAGTACTTTTGCACTTTTTGCCATGACTAAAGCACAGGTTGCAGGTGATATGGAACTTGTGGAAAAGTATATGATGGAATTTTACTTTGAATCAGCCGCAATGATTCTTACACTGATAACCCTCGGAAAAATGCTTGAGGCATATTCAAAAGGCAAAACGACGGATGCCTTAAAAGGATTGATGGAGTTAGCTCCTAAATCAGCCAATATCATAAGAGACGGCAAAGAAGTTAATGTTCCGGTTGAGGAAGTCGTAAAAGGCGACATATTTATCGTAAGACCGGGAGAAAGTATTCCTGTAGATGGTGTTGTAATTGACGGACACAGTGCAGTCAATGAATCTTCATTGACGGGAGAAAGTATTCCTGTAGATAAAGAGCCGGATGACAAAGTATCTGCTGCAACCATTAACCAGTCGGGCATTATAACCTGTAAAGCATTAAGGGTAGGCGAAGATACAGCACTTTCAAAGATTATTAAAATGGTAAGTGACGCTTCGGCGACCAAACCTCATATAGCAAGAATAGCCGATAAGGTATCGGGTATATTTGTTCCCACGGTAATAGCAATAGCGGTCGTAACAATAATTGTGTGGCTCTTAATAGGTAAGAGTGCCGGATTTGCCATTGCAAGAGGAATATCGGTACTTGTAATAAGCTGTCCATGTGCCCTGGGACTTGCAACACCTGTTGCTATTATGGTAGGCAACGGAAAAGGTGCCAGAAACGGTATTTTGTTTAAAAACGCTGCCGCCATTGAAGAAACAGGAAAACTTAAGATTGTTGCTCTTGATAAGACAGGAACAATAACAGAAGGCAAGCCTGTTGTAACAGGCATATATCCTGCAAAGGACATAACGGAAGAGGAACTTCTGCACATAGCAGGTTCCCTTGAGTACAATAGTGAGCATCCTTTGGCAGGTGCGGTTAATCAGGAGATTGAAAAGCGTAAAATAACCATAAGTCCGGTCAAAAACTTTAGTGCACTTCCTGGAAATGGCCTTTTGGGAGAAATAGACGGTGTAATCGTTATGGGCGGAAATTACAGATTCATTTCAGGGCATACTGCCGATAAGGAGGAATTAAAAAATATTTCCGATAAAGTATCAAATGAAGGAAAGACACCGCTTATTTTTGCAAAAGATAACCATTATATAGGAACCATCGCTGTTGCTGATATAATAAAAGAGGACAGCCATAAGGCAGTAAGCGAACTTAAGAAAATGGGTATCCATGTGGTAATGCTTACAGGCGATAATGAAAAGACAGCGGCAATTATCGGCAAAGAAGCCGGAGTTGACGAAGTAATAGCCGGAGTTCTTCCGGACGGTAAAGAAAATGTTATCAGGGAACTTATGAAAAAAGGCAGAACTGCGATGGTTGGTGACGGAATTAATGATGCACCTGCCCTTACGAGAGCCGATATCGGTATCGCAATCGGTGCAGGAACCGATATAGCAATAGACGCAGCAGACGTTGTACTTATGAAGAGCAGGCTTACGGATGTTGCAGCATCAATAAGACTTAGTAAATCAACTTTAAGAAATATACACGAAAATCTTTTCTGGGCATTTTTCTATAATACCATAGGAATCCCTCTGGCAGCAGGTGTTTTTGTAGGACTTGGACTTACTTTGAATCCTATGTTTGGGGCGGCAGCCATGAGTCTTAGCAGCTTTTGTGTTGTAACCAATGCATTAAGGCTTAACCTTGCGGATATTTACGGAAAACGTAAAAAAACTGAATAATTATATCCTCTTCATTGCATAATATCCATAAAAAGGAGGTTGCAATGGATAAGGAAGCAAAAAAAAGATATAACGAATATGTGGAGACAGTTACACCGACTCATAATCTTTTAAGCCAGATGTTAAGAGCTTTTTTAACAGGCGGCATAATATGTACAATGGGTCAGGGCCTAAGGAATGTCTTCACATATTTTTTTGATATGGATAAGGTAACATCATCAACATGGGTATCCATAACTTTAATTTTCATTTCGGTAGTATTGACGGCATTTGGAATATATCCCAAAATAACGAAATACGGTGGGGCAGGTTCACTTGTGCCAATTACGGGTTTTGCCAATTCCGTAGCCGCACCCGCCATAGAATTTAAGAAAGAAGGGCAGGTATTCGGAATAGGCTGCCAGATATTTAAAATTGCCGGACCGGTTGTATTATACGGTGTATTGTCCTCATGGATTCTTGGCCTTATATACTGGATTGTAAAGATGATTAATGGATAAATATGAGTTGAAAAAATATATAAGGCACATTATAATGAATGGACTGACTTTAAGGGAAAAAGATTATGAAAAAGAACAATAAATTTTTTAAGTACGTATCACAGAATATTTTTGCAATGATTGGTATGTCCTGTTACATCATTGCGGACACATTTTTTATATCAAGAGCAGAGGGAACTGACGGAATAACAGTTTTAAACCTTGCACTTCCGCTATATGGGATTATATTCGCAATCGCTGCCATGATTGGAATAGGTTCGGCAACAAGGTATGCAATAGCAAGGGAACGAAAAGACAAGGACGAGAACAGATATTTTTGTAATGCTGTTGTTTTTGAAATTTTAATCGGACTTATATTCATGACTGCAGGTGTATTTTTTACCGATAAAGTAATGGCAGTAATGGGTGCAGACAAGGAAATAATTGAACTTGGAAGAGGCTATAACAGAATTTTTCTGGCGTTTGCACCGGCTTTTATGGTTAATTATACCTTTACGGGGTTTGTTAGAAATGACAATGATTCAAAACTTGTTATGATTGCCACGCTTACAAGCTGTGTATCCAATATTATACTTGATTATGTATTTATGTTTCCAATGGGAATGGGCATGAACGGTGCGGCACTTGCAACATCTTTATCGCCTATCATAAGTATACTGATCTGTTCAATCCATTTCTTTAAAAAAATAAACAGAATAAAATTTATTCCTTCATTGCCAAGTATAAAGCTGTTATTCAAATCCTGCCAGCTTGGGGTTGCATCCTTTGTGGCAGAGATTTCTTCAGCGGTTACAACAACTGTTTTTAACTTTATCCTGCTTAGGATAGCAGGCAATACAGGAGTTGCTGCTTATGGTCTTATTGCCAATCTTGCCCTTGTAGGTGCAGCTATTTTTAACGGTATTGCACAGGGAACACAGCCTCTTGTAAGTGAATCTTTTGGCAGGGGTAATGATAAGGAAGTTGCCTCGTACCTGAAGAAAGCTGTAATTACAGCTTTGGCATTTGCACTTATAATTGTAGGAATTATATACGGATTTACGGATTACTGTGTGGCTCTTTTCAACAGTGAACATTCTGTTGAACTTGCAAGTCTTGCTTATCCGGGAATGAGAATATATTTTATCGGATTTATTTTCGCCTCATTAAATATTGTATGCGCGGCATTTTTCGGGGCCACGGAACAGGCCGGCAGGACTTTTTTAATATCCATAATGAGAGGATTTGTCATGAATGTGATAAGCTCATTGGTTCTTTCATCAATATTTGGTATAACGGGAGTATGGCTTGCGTTCCCTGTTGCAGAATTTGTAACAGGCGTTGTAACTGTCCTGCTTCTCAGAAAATATTTTCAAAATAACAGGAGAAAAAACCATGAATGAAATAGAAGCCCATTACAATAAATTCAACGAAGAAAAAAGACTGGATTCCCGTCACGGCAGGGTAGAATATATAACTTCTATGAAGTATATACATAAATATATACCTGAATGTGATAATCCGGCAGACATCAATATCCTGGATATAGGTGCGGGTACAGGCAGGTATTCAGTACCGCTTTCAGAGGAAGGATATACAGTGACAGCGATAGAGCTTGTGAGACATAATCTTGGTCTTTTAAAAGCAAAAAACAGTAATGTAATCGCTAAACAGGGCAATGCACTTAATCTCAAGAAATATCCTGAAAATTACTATGATGTGGTTCTTTTATTTGGACCGATGTACCATCTTTTTACTTTTGAAGATAAGTTAAAAGCTCTTAATGAAGCAAAAAGAGTATGTAAAAAAGGTGGAACCATCCTTGTGGCATACATAATGAATGAATATGGTGTAATAACATACGGTTTTAAGAAGCAGCATATCCTTGAAAGCATTAAAGAGGGAAAACTGACAGAGGATTTCCAGATACTTTCAGAAGAAAAGGATTTATATGATTATATGAGGCTTGAAACTATTAACAGACTTAATGAAGCTGCGGGGCTTGAAAGAATACAGATAATTACCCCTGACGGCGCAGCTGATTTCATGCGACAGGAGCTTAATAGACTGACGGAGGAAGAATTTGAAATGTTTATAAAATATCATCTTTCAATATGCGAACGTCAGGATATCCTTGGAGCTTCGGCACACACCCTTGATATACTCAGGGCGTAATTGGAAGCGTTGTTGCATCCTTCTTTGGTTGGGAATCTCTACCTAAACGGCGGATATTTCTCATATGGGTAGAGATTCTCTGGGCCGCCGGTTGGAAATCTCTACCCAAAATGCGGAAATCGGCCGAAAAGGGTAGAGAATCCCGTGGCTGCTTGCCGCAAATATTGAACGATTCTCCAGAAATGGTGCATTGTTCAGTCAAGATATAAGTGGATATATGAAGATGTTCATAGCTTTTGCGTGAGGCAGGAAACTGAATTGTGGTAGAGCTGCTTGTTTTTTGACTTTCTGTTGTAAATCATAAGCAGTATGATTCAGCACCCACATGGTAGGAAGAAGCACTATAAGCTGACGCATCAATTGAAGAATATTGCTCTCAATTACTCTATCTATTGCCTGAAAATAAGTAACGATCATTGTGGTAAATCCGCAGAACAGATATCCGACAGACATGATACGCATGGCATTTTTGCCAAACTCCGGCATATTCTCTGATGCAGCGAACGTGGACAAAAGATGCGTTGGTATAATTGCTAGAACCAGTGTTCTCGGTAGCATTATAATACTTGCGTAAGCTGTCCCATAGCGAAATGCAGATTTTACTCGTGTCTGTTTTCCGGCTCCGTAATTGAACCGCATAATAGTAAGGCAGCCCTGAATCAGACCATTTACGCTCATTTCAACAAGCTGTTTTATTTTATAATATGCCCCGAAAAAGGCGATGGCGGTATCTGAGAAAGGGAGCGAAGTTGATTTTTTCAGATGTCCTTAGTATAGAACAGGAATTATTAAAATAGATGTAAATATCAATGTTGGATAAAGAGGGGTGTATTTCCTAGTGGCAAGTATCTTTTTTTATTTAAAACCGTGTGATGTATCGACAATATCCTGACCTCTCGCATCAAGCTTTCCGTTAACAATGCAATCATCAACATCTACAAGCCTAAGTGGTTCAAAGCAGCCGATACCGATACCTGCATAGCCGCCTTTAGAAAATGCCTCCACAGTTTCTTCAAAAGATGAATAGTGTTGTGGATTAGTAGCACCGGCTCGTTTACCGTTAATGCGATATGGTATCTTATCCGGCTTATTTTTTCCGGTTTCATCACAAGCTTCCAAAGACAAAACCTGCCATGCTCCTGCATGAACTTGGGTATCGTGGAGTAATCGAAAACCTCCACATTCAGTTTTTTGTTTTTCTTATCCATATATCTTTATGGCCTCCTTCCTAAGGACAGTTGCCTGTATCGTCCTTACACTTTCCCACTGGAGAAAGCTTTACAGTTTGAGCGGATACATTTGAAAGAATTTCTGCCCTTCCTAACTGTTAGCCTTGAAAGGTGCATCAAAAGGACGTTTTTCGGAAAAAAATAAAAAAATCTCATGCGACTATACGAGATAGCTGCGGGAGGTAGAAAAATTCATAATTGTGTGGTATAATAACGCTATATTTTTGAGATATTCAAGAGAAGGAGATGCAACATGGGATTTCCAGAAGAAATTAAAAGAATCAGACGGAGATGCTTTTTAACACAGCACGATTTTGCCAAAGAAGTACAAGTGGCATTTTCTACTGTTAATAGATGGGAAGGCGGTAAAGCAAAGCCTAACCTTATTGCAATGAAAAATATAAAGGAGTTCTGCCTTAAGAATGATATCGACTATGCAGGTGTCGAGGAGGCATGGCTTGATTTTAAGGTGGAGAAATAACCGTTATGAATAATAGAACAGAGATTGAAAAGAGAATCGATATCTTAGAAGATGATATTGCCGGAATAAATCCTACTCTTTTAAGGCTTCTGTTAAAGGATAAAACAACTCGTGGAAATATTATGTGGTGTACTAAGGATTATGAATCTTACGGACCACAGTATGATGAACACGCGCAGATACAAGCTGAGTTAATCACTGGGCGTTTTTCAAATATAATACAACCACGAGCTGCGAAATCTAAATCAGTTCAGGAGCAACGAATCAAAAAGAGAGCCGAAGTGTTTACACCTTCATGGATATGTAATGAGCAAAATAATCAGGTTGATGAGGCATGGTTCGGAAGAACGAATGTATTTAATACTCCCAATGGTACAAGTTGGATTACAACAACTGATAAAATAGTTTTCGATGATAAAAAGAAAACGTGGAAAGCATATGTTGATGCTAAAAGACTTGAAATTACTTGTGGTGAATCCCCTTATCTGATTAGCCGATATGATACTACAACCGGGGAATTAATTCCTATTTATGAGCGTATTGGTTTGTTTGACCGTAAGATGCGTATAGTTAATGAGAACTGCGATAATGATGAAGAATGGCTAAAGTGGTCACTTCGTGCATTAAAGAGTGTTTTCGGTTATGAATTTCAGGGTGATAGTGTTCTGATTGCTCGTGAAAATCTATTGTATGATTACATGGATTATTATAAGGAGCATTTCAAACAGGAACCACCAATTGATTTGTTAAAGACAGTTGCAAACATAATTGCATGGAATATATGGCAGATGGATGGACTTAAGTGTGTTGTTCCTTATTCCTGCTATGAAGTAAAAGTACAAGATTATCAGATGACACTATTTGATTTTCTTGATGAAGATAAAGAGAAAGAAAAAGTCGTTCCTTGTCCGGGATGCGAAAAGAATGACATATTTATGCATAATGGTATTTATTGTCGCATATATGATTGGACTAATTTGAATAAGAGTATTCCATTTATCGATGTTTTTAAGGAGGGAAATAATTATGGAGAGATTTGATCAGACACATAGTTATAAATTGATATATGTTTTCAGTATGCCTTATGAAACGCATAAAGGGTTACTCAAGGTTGGTGAAGCTACTCTTACTACAGATATAATGCCTAACAATCTTGTACCTAATTGTCACGACCTTAATCAGGCTGCTAAAAAGAGAATTGACAGTTATACAAAAACTGCCAGTATGAGTTATAAACTTGAATATACAGAACTTGCCATCAAGCAGGACTCAGGCTATACATTCCCTTTCAAAGATAAGGATGTACATAGTGTATTGATGAACTCAGGCGTTCACAAGGTTCAGCCTAATGGCTCTACGGGAGAAGAATGGTTTGCTACTAATCTTGATATGGTTAAGGCTGCTATCAAGTGTGTTAAAGAAGGAAAATCATCAATCTCATCCGGTGCTTTGGTAAAGGAAACACCATATATTCCTATTGATTTTCGTGAGGAGCAAAAGGACGCAGTTGAGAAAACGCTCAAAGCTTTCAAGAAGGATAATGAGATGCTCTGGTATGCAAAGATGCGTTTCGGAAAAACATTGACTGCTTTAGAAGTAATACGCCGTAGTCAGTATCGTAGAGTTATTATCGTTACTCATCGTCCTGTAGTAGATGATGGTTGGAGCGAAGATTTTAAGAAGATTTTCTATCCGGGACATTCTGAACACGATTATCACTATGAAAGAAAATCAAAGGATTCTGCGTACACATTTGATGAAAAGACAGATTCTGAAAATGATTTAAAGATTCGCAAGCTTGATAAGGATGGAACTTACTTTGTTTATTTCGCTTCTATTCAGGACTTGAGAGGTTCACAGATTGTCGGTGGCAACTTTAATAAAAACAACGCAGTATTTGCTCTTGATTGGGATTTAATCGTTATTGATGAAGCACATGAAGGTACGCAGACTGAACTTGGTGACAACGTTATCAAGACATTACGAAAAGACCATACAAAGGTTCTTGCACTTTCAGGAACACCATTTAATCTTTTAAATCAGTTCAGCGAAGATAACGTATATACATGGGACTACGTTATGGAACAGAAGAAAAAGACAGAATGGGATTTGACACATCACGGTGACCACAATCCTTATGCTGACCTTCCTAAGATGCATATTTTCACTTATGACTTAGGTGAAAAACTTAAAAAGTATCTGTCTGATGAATATGATACGAAAGCATTCAATTTCCGTGAATTCTTCCGTGTGTGGTATAAGGGGCCTAATAGCAAACGTGATTTACCTAAAGGTGCTGTCGAAGGCAAATTCGTTCATGAAAACGATGTTATTGCTTTCTTGGACATGATGGTAAAAGAAGATTCAGAAAGTGGCTATCCATTCTCAACTCAGGAATACAGAGATATGTTCCGTCATACTCTTTGGATGGTTCCGGGTGTTAAAGAAGCGAAAGCACTTAGTGAATTATTACGCAATCATCCTGTGTTCAAGAAATTTGGAATTGCAAATGTAGCAGGTGAAGGTGATAAATACGAGGAAGAACATTCTAAGGACGCACTTGATCTTGTTCGTAATACTATAAAAAATAACAAATATTCCATTACCCTCTCATGTGGTAAGTTAACAACCGGTGTAACAGTAAAGGAATGGACTGCAGTATTGATGCTTTCAGGTTCTTATTCTACTGCTGCAGCACAATATATGCAGACCATCTTCCGTGTACAGTCAGCTGGAACAATCGAAGGTAAGCAGAAAACTGACTGCTATGTATTTGATTTTGCTCCGGACAGAACATTAAAGGTTCTAACTGAAACTGTTCATTTATCACGTAAACCGGGAAAGAGTCAGAAGAAACGCCGTGAAGCAATGACTGAATTCTTAAATTACTGTCCTGTTATTTCTATCTCAGGTTCAAAGACTAGAAAATACAGTGTTGAATCAATGATGGAACAGATTAAGCAGATTTATGCTGAACGAGCAGTAAACAGTGGGTTTGAGGATGAATCACTTTACAATGACGAGTTGTTAAAACTTGATGAAATCGATGCATCAAAATTCAATGAACTTAAAGATATTATCGGTGCTTCAAAGGCATCAAAGAAAAAGAAGGAAGTTGTGGTTAATGGTCAGGGATTAACTGATGAACAGGTTGAGCATATTGATGACCCTGAACCGCCTACAACACCTGCCCCACTGACTCCTGAAGAAATTGTAGAACGTCAGAAAAAGAAACAGGCTAAAGAAGCTCGTAAGAAAGCTATCGATATTCTTCGTGGTATTTCTATCCGTATGCCACTTATGATTTATGGTGCTGATGTTCCTATTGAAGAAGATATCGATATTGACCGTTTTGTTGATATTGTCGATGATGAGTCTTGGAAGGAATTCATGCCCGCAGGTGTAACGAAACAGATATTCACAGAGTTTACAAAGTACTATGATCGTGATGTTTTCATTGCTGCCGGAAAGCAAATCAGAAAGCTTGCTGCGTCTGCAGACAGAGAAACACCTACAAGACGTGTTATTCAGATTGCTGAAATCTTCCGTCATTTCAAGAACCCTGACAAGGAAACTGTTCTTACCCCTTGGCGTGTGGTAAATATGCATATGTCTGACACTATCGGTGGCTGGTGCTTCTTTAATGAAAAATTTGAAGATGATACACAGGAAGAAAAGCATCGTCTTGAGGAGCCACGTTTCGTTGACAGAGGAGATGTGACATACACTGTTTTCGGTGAAGATGCCCACATTCTTGAAATCAATTCAAAGACAGGTCTTTATCCGTTGTATGTTGCCTATAGTTCATACAAGCAGAAAATGGAAGGTATGAGTGATGATGACTGGGAACCTGAAGAATGCCAGTTGTTCTGGAACGAAACCATTCAGAATAACGTCTTTGTAATTTGTAAAACACCAATGGCTAAATCAATCACAAGAAGAACACTTTGTGGTTACAGCGATGCAATTGTAAATGCCCACTATTTTGATGATTTAGTTAATATGCTTAAAAACAAACCGGAACAGTTCAAGAAACGAGTATTGAAAGGTTCCTACTGGAAAAAGGATGTGAAAGAAATGAAATTTGACGCAGTAGTCGGAAATCCGCCATATCAAGGTGAAAGCGAAAATACTCGTAAACCATCAATTTACCCACTCTTTTATGATATGGCATTTAGGCTTTCAAAATATGCTACATTAATTTCTCCGGCAAGATTTTTATTCAATGTAGGAGATACATCTAAAGATTGGAATTATAAGATGTTAAATGACGAACACTTTAAGGTTGTTAGGTACTTCCCTAATTCTCAGGATGTATTTACAACTGTGGAAATAAAAGGAGGATTAGCAATTACAGTCAGAGACGCTGATACTAATTTTGGTGCAATAGGTACGTTTACTAAATCAGAGGAATTACAAAGCATCTTAAGAAAAGTAATTAGCAAACAAGATGAATCCATAATGGAATTGATTTCGTCACGTGGTATTTATAGATTTACTGATGAGTTCTTTAATGATTTCCCTGATGCACCAAGTAAACTAGGTAAAGGAACAGGAAATATGATGGCATCAAATGTGTTCGCTTGTGTTCCTAACGCATTTAATGTTGATAAGCGTACTGAAGATTCCGTAAGAATTTTAGGTCTTGATGGTAGACAAAGGGCATGGCGTTGGATCGAAAGAAGGTATATTCAGTCAAATGAATATTTAGACTCATATAATGTAGTTCTTTCAAAAGTTAATGGCAGTGGACAGTTTGGGGAAACTTTGACTATGCCATTGTTATTGAATGAAGGAGAAGGTGCAACAGATACATTTATCAGCATCGGTATCTTTAAAACTTCCGCAGAAGCTGAGAATATGCGTAAATACATTATGACAAAGTTTGCACGTGCGATGTTAGGCGTTAAGAAAGTGACTCAAGATAATCCTCGACATTTTTGGCAATACGTTCCATCTCAAGACTGCACGAATGATTCTGATATTGATTGGACGCAAAGTGTCTCGGATATTGATAAACAGCTATATTCAAAATATGGATTAACCGTAGAAGAAATCCAGTTTCTAGAAGATAATGTTAAGTCAATGGATGGATTATCCTATTATGAAAGTTTATTAAAACTTGATTACAATAATTTGGTTCAGTTCCTATTACAGCAGTACGGAAAAGCAAAGCATAACTACTTCAAGGATGCTAATTGCACAACTAAGAACCCACAGGTTACTCGTACAAGTGAAGGATTATACTGCCATCATATTGATGAGGATAAGGCTATCATGCTTTCAAATTATAAGTTTGCAGCTGCGAATCCGTTTGAATATCAGAAAGCGAACAGACTTGTATATTGCAACTTGTTAGAGCATTTACTCCTTCATGTTAAGATTGCGGAAAATCCAGATGCTCAGGCAAATGAAAATGAATTGCCGGGAATCGGTGGTGCTATCAATTTCATCTGTAAAGATTTGAACGATATCTATGCCGGCAAGGAATTCACCGATGACTGGCATAAGACAGTATCTGAAAAGGTTAAGGATAACTTTGATGATTATATTGCTATACTCCGTTACCTTTGGAATGTGATTGAAAGCAATCCGATTTACAAAGCAATTATCACAAAGGATATGCTTTGTGTCGGCTGGGACGGTAAAGTTGTTAAGGAAGTCATGAACGCTCTTAACAATGGTGAGTAAAGGAGTGTGATTTTCTATGGAAATCAAACATGATCTCCTTCCAAAACAGAAAACTCGAAAGCATAACTTAAGGGTAGAGATTGACCTCTACCCTTATGCAACAGAGTTATATGAGGAACTGGATAAAATCGGTATAGTCAATCGGATTAAAGAAATTCCTCAGTTAGGTGTTATAAAGGTAAACAAAAGACTTGCAAAAACTAGATTTGACTATGTAATGCTTCAGCTTTATCTTCACAAACTGATAAAAGCAAACTTACAAGGTTACCTACGCTTTACTTATAACAACTACATAAATTCGAAAGAATTCAGGTCGGATTACCAATATCCTAAAAAGAAGAACAAACCATCCATGGGTGATATTTTCCAAATATTAACCATCGTATATAACATTGGTCATTTTTATAATACATTCACGGCATCACGAGCTGTCACAATGATATCTTCCGAAGATAAGGTCTTCTATGACTTAGTTGTAAATGCTTCTAAAGATGAACGATATCAACATGCAGCTAAAGCTATTTTGGAAAGTAAGAATTATCAAAGATTACACTTATTGAACTCTTTACTGATTCTTGAGCACTGCGATACTTCAAAACAGTCGGTATCCGTAGCTTTAGAGATTTTATATGCTTACATAAATGAACAACTGCTGAATGAAGAAAGCAAGCTAAGATATGCATTCAATATTTTCAAAAAGGTAAGAACAGTATCATACATGGCATATGACTTGCAGATCGCAGAAACACCACTAACTATTGATTTGTGTAATGAGAAAGCTATGCTCCTGTTGTTGGAAGAATTGTTATCTGAATACAACAATAATCAATCATCAAATTATTTGGTACGCTCAATTACAAAGCTGCTAGATGATACAGTCTATAATGAGAATTCAAATGCCATTTGTTATTATAAGATTTCAAGAAAAATGGTATCTTTATTAACCAAAGAACCGAATTACTCTGACTTGGATTATTATAACGATTTGTTTGTTGATGAAAATAGTTTACTGAATCGTATTCATACTCATAGAAGAGACTATGTTCAATCACAAATATTGAAATTAACTTTTCCTAGTGAGTTAAGATGGCTGTCAGAACAACTGCTACTAGATTTGGAAAAAATCAATAATACCCGTGTTGGTTATTATGATAGACATTCAGGAGAACAAACAGTTCTTGTATCAATAAAGAAAAACTGTGACGCAACTTCAAAGAGATATGCAGCATATAAAACAATGAAGTGTGCTGTTAATTATCTTCGTAGAATTCCAAGTCTACTATCAACTGATAAGAGATATCTTCTAACCGTAAAGTTTTTCTTATTTTATTTATTTGATGAAAATCCTGTAGTGATTAAACCGACCATAAGCAGAGACGTTTGTGTTATTTGTACCCGTGGTAAAAATACTCGAGTAAGGGAAATTCAATCATTATTAAAAGAGTCTATCGGTAATGAGGACGAAAACCATGAAGTTGAATTCTTGCTTAGTCAAATCAGGACTGACAAAATTAACGATACAAGTATCACGATTCCGGCAAGCATTCTTGTTTATCAAAAGAACGCAGTTGGCCGTAAACTCAGCGAATTTGATGGTATGATTATTCATCCAATGAGAAAAGAAAACCAGATAATATTTTTGGAAGCAAAGAACCGAGATGAACAACCTAGTTTCGGTAAAAATTGCCTTAAAGAAAAATTAGATAAGTTTTCTTTTGGTTACTTAGAAGATGACATTCAAATCGTAGATTATGATGCATATTGGAAATTCACCATTTAATCTTCTCGCATACCATTTCGGTACTTGAGCATAAGAAAACGACCACACAGGAGTATTACTACTCTTGTATGGTCGTTATTTCTTTTGTCACCGCTTGAAGACGTCACTCAAAAATTGATTTTCTTACAATCCCTAAGTGAAGGCTTCTTTGGTGGTAATGCATTGGGAGCATCGATTCAATCATATGGTGAAGCGGTACAACGATATTTATCGGGTGTAGATGCCCAATATCATGCCACATGTTTGCCACCACACGTATTGCAGCAATATGGCGAAATCCGGAATGAACCCGAAGACGCTGCAGTACCTTATGGGGCATAGCAATATAGGGGTTACACTTAACACTTATACGCATCTTGGCCTTGAGGATGCAGAGGATGAATTGAAGCGGCTGGAAGACCTGCAGAATGCCAGAAAGGAACTGGAACGGACGCAAGGGGAGATGCCGGTGTCGCAGAAGATGTTTAAGGCAATATAGATTATATAATACAGAAGCGCTCTAGATGGAGCACTTTTTTTATGGAAAAGTGAAAGAAATGGCGATATAATACTAGAGGTAGAGACTCTTTTAGAAGGGAGGAAATTTGATTATGGAGTTGGATATTATTATTCTTCCTAAAGGTGGTAATGAAGACCAAGGCCAAGCAGAATTTAAAAAGAAAGTAGTTAATGTATTTAAGAGAATATATGATAATGTTCAGAAGAGCAGTTTTCAGCTTACGATAAATTGTAAAAAAGTAGATGTGATGTATCGGATATCATCTAAAAGCGATAATATGTTATTTGTAAAATTTTGGTGTGAATACACACCCATTAAAGAGGCTGAAATTTTGGACAATGCTGTAAATAGATTGATACGTGGTGAACATAGGAAGGATTGGAATATTGTTATTACTTATGATGAAGTTTCACAGTTATATTGTTGCAAACTTATGCCTTTGTTTGGTGTGTTTGAACGCCGAACAAGAGAATTAGTATATACAGCTATTATAAAAATTTTTGGAATACAGTGGTATGAAAAATCTTTTAGCGAAAATCTACAGAATACTTTGAAGGGTAAGGGAAATAATAAAACGCAATTAATAGAAGGCGCTTTAAATGAATTGACATATGAACAATTGAAAGAATACCTATTTGTGCCATACAGCAATTACAATTTTGAAGATATGCTTGAAAAAGAATTTGCTAAAGAAAATATGGATAAACTCTCTAAAGAAGAAATTACAGATATAATTGAAAAGTGCAGAAAGGTTTCTCTCTGGGATAGGTTCTTTGGTAAGTATGAACAATTTAAAGATTTTGAGAATAAAATAGAGCAGCTTCAGCCACACAGAAATACTGTTATGCATAATAAAAGAATGACAAAGGATGAATATGAGAAAGTTAGAAAATCATTAAAAGCAATAAATAAATTATTGATAGAAGCTATAAGTATGATTGAGGATGAAATGTATACGGACACAAAACTTATTGATGTGGTTTCAGCATTTGGAAATATGTGCGCAAAAATATTAGGAAGTTCGATAGTGGATTGGGCAGAAAAGATGAAACCTGCACTAGCATCTTTGGGAAGAATTGTAATAGAATCTGCGATGCCTAAAATTAATATTCCGGCAGTTATGCCAGATTTGAATTTAGGAGCTGACTTGGCAAAACGCTTTGAACAAGTGTATAAGATGCCGGCATTGAATGTTTCGAATATTCAAAATATACAGGGGGCGTTTGCTTCTATTAACAGTGAAAATATAGATACTCTTAAGTCAATATATGATAATGCAGTGCTAAATTGGCCTAATCAAATTGCCGAGCAAGTTAATAGATTGAGTTCTGTTTACAATATGCCGGCTTTCACTTCTCCTGGTTTTCAGGATTTGAATAAAATATCAGATGAATATAATCGAGTATCAGCTGATTTTGATGCAGAAGTAAAAGCTGAGTCATCTAAACAATGCCAAGCTGATGAAAATAATAATTCAAATGTGGAAGATTGATAAAGAGTCATAGTAGGAAATGGTATGTTAAATTAAATAGAATGCATTTAGAAGTATAGGTGGTGATGAACATGGATGGTTTAAAATTAAATCCTGTACAAAAAGCAGCTTTTTCTTTGATTAAACAGGATTTGCAATATATTTACACCGTTATAAAACATATAAAACCAGATGAATCAAATTACATACCATCTATGCTTCCATATTTGGGGATTATTATAGATGGAGCAGAAGATTGGGTGAAAGCGATTAATAATTCAAGCAAATGTAAATTGCAAATACCTTTATTCAACAAGTCGGAGACTATTTTTTATGAGCAAATAAGAAATAGTATTAAAATGTGGCAACAGGATTATAATAAAACGTATGAACTTTTAGAAAATGTTTATCATAAAAGCGATGAGTATTTTGGGAGTGTTTGCAAGCCGATAGCTAAAATGCTTAAATTATATGATATTTATGGAATGGATACTATAAATGGTGCTATTTGTGGCAATACAATTTTGTGCTATTATTATTCGCCTTTTTTCTCGTATAATGGGAATAATGGTGAGTATGTAAAATCAATGAGTCAAATTGGAGGGCGGTATATTAAGTTATTCGATGCAATGACTGATTTTCCGATAGACGATGAACTGAAGTTTGACATTCAAGACTATGGTGGTTTTATTAAATCACCAGTTGGTAATGTTTTTGGTGATAAGTTTGTCTTAATGTCGATATTGTGTCAGATAAATTTTGTGTTGTATGGAATTGAAAAATGGATAAAAAATGAGGTGCCTACAAAGTTAAGATTCGGATATCTTTTGTACTATTCTTTAATAAATGTAATAGGACAAATCAATAAAAAGCTGGACATTATTTTAAAAATAGATCAAAGTTGGAAATCAGATATATTTAGAAATGCTATGGCTCATTATAAACTAGGAATAGTGTTAAAAGATAAAGAATTGCGTATGGATGATATAATGTTTGGCTTAACTGAAAAAATCTTTGGAGTTGATTACTATATCGTAAAAACGTCAATTTACAGGGAACTAAAAGGACTAGCAAGGCAGATAGGGACATACCTTGAATTACCACAAGGTATGATATATTTAAATTAGATAGAAGTAGTAACCCCACCCGCTTTCTACTCCGTTTCTACTACGATTGCTGTACACATCTTGCAATATTTTGCTAAGTTTTGCATTTTCTGTACAGAAATAACCGATACATAAAGAAAAATTAACACCGCGCAAATCGCTGCAAATGGCAGCAGGACAGCGCATTTTGGAAGGAGTTTTTATGAGTATACGCGTACTATTCATCTGCCATGGCAACATGCTAACCTTGATTAAAAATACTTGATTTTACAGTGT
>UMDG01037661.1_pt1 | contig 77878 bp, 73 predicted proteins | sample 1964431 | NCBI WGS metagenome assembly UMDG01 (sample SAMEA4835988, study PRJEB28245) | human gut metagenome | biome: gut microbiome; material: fecal sample | place: Denmark | collected 2008 | reverse complement strand
TCCGGTACTACTGAATACTTCGCTCAAGACCGAGAGAAAGCTAGGGAGCGAGAAAGTAAACGTACTGTTGAAATAGATTCTGAAAACTATGAAGGACGTAATTACGTTTATCTTCGTGATGCTAATGCTATTCAATTAAACTTTGATACAGATGTTGTTAAAGTATCCTATCTTACAGTTAAGACTGTATATAGTGATACTTTTCATTGTAATATTCCTGTTATACCTGATAACGGAAAACTTATCGAAGCTCTTGAATGGTTTTGTATGTGGAAGTTACTAAGTAGAGGACTTAAACATCAAGTATATTCTCTACAAGGTGCCATGCCAGTTAATCCATATTTATTATGGAGAGATTCTCGTGACAGAGCAAGAGCTTCTGTTATTAATGAAAATCAAGATGCTAATTCTCATAAAGGTTGGGCATCATTCTTTTATAATGCAACATTTAGACCTAGAGACTAATGGAGATAGTTAAAGAGTTAAACAAAGACGGAGGTTACGAATCCATTAAGAATGGTTCAATGACCCATGCTGTTAATGCTATGGTTTCTCGTGACGGTAATTCTATTCAGAACGAACAGTCAATCGAGACAATTATAACATTAAGTGAAAATGAAGAGATAGTCGGTGTTATCTCTTGCTCTGATGAAATAGTCATCTTTACTAATAATAGTAAGATTAGAAGATATAAAGAATCTACTAAGGCTATTACGGAAGTTGCTACTAATTGGAATTATCAAGGCGGTAAAGTTATAGGTACATATACCTATAATGTGAATAATGAATTAATTGTTGCTATTACTGAACTTAATTCTGATGAAGAAGTTCCATTAAAGATAATTAATCTTAATAAACCTAATTACCTAGAAGGTGGAAGCGATATTAAATATACATTAGTTCCTAATATTCCTAAGACTAATCTTAATAACTCCAAGTTAGTATCAGGTAGCGCTATCTATAAAGGAATATATAATTTCTTTATTAGATATAAAGAAGGAAACGATTATACTGGTTGGTTTCCTATTGGAACTCCTGTATTAGTATGGGATAAAGGAAATCAAACTACTATCGAAGATAATAGTTTTGGTTATGACGACAGTAGCGGTAATCTCCCTGTTAACTATAAGATAGGAAACTTTACTTTTAAAGAAGATACTAATCTAAATACTGAAAAGGTAAACTTAAATATCGAACTAGGGTTACAAATAGATAATTCAGGTCTTAATTATACAGCTTATCAAATAGGTTATATAATTAATACTCAAAAGGGAGATACTAAAGTATATAATACTTCTGATATAGATATTAAAACTAGTAGAATCACGATAGACGATGTTTATAACGAAACATTTAGTCTAGATGATATTACTAGTTCTTTCTTTAATTTATATAATGTAAAAACCTTATGTAACTATAACAATAGATTGTATGTAGCTAACTATAAGGAAGAAAACATTAATAGTCTTGTAAGTTCTATTGATACTAGTAATATACAAGTTCGAGTTAAAGATTTTATCGGAAATAAATCTATAATGAGACGTAGTGTTATTAGAGCTGCAACTTCGTCAATAGTTAATAATCCTAGAACATTTGATATTAGCAAAGGATATGTAGTAACTATTAAAGGACGTGCTTATGGTGACGGTAGTGAATATAAAGAAGTTACTAGAAAGTTCTTCCTTACTCGTATTGGTAAGAATAGTTACGGTACTTATTGTTTAATGATTTCATCCCAAGACTTTATTAGAGCTTTCTATAAAGATAGTAATTATGATAGTCATACTACTCCGTTCTATGTTTCTTATCAAGATACAGATAATCTATATGAAGCTGCTACTGCCGTAGTTGTTAAACCTGATGATAAAGATTGGTATATACTAGAATTTAGTAGATACGGAAGTACTTACTATGATGAGATATATCCTGATAAATATTCTAGTATAGTAAGTTTAGGATTCGTAAGTCATCCTTACGTAAGATATGGACGTACTAATGATTTGTTTACTAGCACTCCTTATAGTGCTCCTAATATTCAAAGAGATTTTAGTAACGATTTTAAAGTAGTATCAATTGAAGAATTTGACTTAAATATAGATACTAGAGAAATTATCGAGCCTATGTGGTTTTACTTAGGAAATGTTACTATTGGAGAAGAAACATATAAATTAAAATACGACCGTTATAATCCTATTGACTTTTATTATAAAATATATGATATGTCTACTGGAAATCCTGTTGATAAAGGAATGAAATTTAGACGTTCTTTTCAAACAGCTTATGTGGACTATGGAGGAGTATTAGATATTATTAAAGCTAAATTTCCTAATTCAACTATATATACTATTGATGAATATGAAACAATTAATCCTACGGGAGCAATAAATGATGTTAAGACACAAGCTGAAGGAGGATTAACCGAAGGAGATAAACTTAGAATTGCATATGATGTATCTAAGAATAAGTTTATGTTTGCTACTAAATATAGTAGATTAGACGATAGTTATTGGCATCGTAGAGAAGATGCTATTTTAATTATTAATAGTGAAGGCGAAACTAGTAGACATACAATAGATGAATTATTTCCTAATCTATCTGTTAATTTCAACAATGAAAATAAATCTACACAAGATTTAATTAACGAAATTGAAGGAATACATGAAACAGTATATAAATGGAAAGTAGATAGAGAACCAACAGATGACGATTTCAATATTGATGAAAGTTATACTGTTGACTTTAATGTTATAAGTAGTCTTAGTGCAGATTTAAGTTCTACTAAAACATTTACTGACTTAAAGGCTTATCCTGTTGGTTATATTAAAGAAACAGTAGAAGAAGGGAATCAAACTATTATAACTGCCGAGAAAGAGTTCATGATAGTTATTCCATTTATAAATTATCTAAGGACTGTTTCTACTTATGATTACACAGGTAATGAAGATTATACTATTTATGATAGAGTAAGTATTGAAAGTACTAAAGCCTATGAAGGAGTATTAGGTAACTTATATATTTGTTTCCAAAAGAATAAGAAGTTTAATCTTGACGGAATTAGTAATTATGACGGTTTACTTCTTGATATTCCTACTTTTGGTAAAGACGATGTATTAGCAATAAGCGAAGGTGGTATTCGTTCTAGTGGTAGTGAGTTCCTTGAACTGCATAATAATGATAAGTATAAAGAACTTCGTGTTAGTGGTCCTGACGGAGGTTATATTAGTTATGCTTTTGGATTTGCTTCTCCTAAGATATTAGATAGTGAAACTAAACCTGAAGATACAGAATTTTATTCAGATAGTGCTAAGTATGCAATTAATCAATGCGTATATAACTTCTTCGTACATTATGTATATCCTAATGGTAATATTACTGACGGTATTAATATTCCTAATACTATTAGTTATTCAGAGACTATTAGTTTAGGTACAGCTAATGAAGGTAATACTTCATTAACAATGGATATAAATGAAGACACTCTAATATCTGATATTAAGACTAAGTTTGATGCTTATAAAAGTCAATATGGTAATATTAATACTAATAATGCACACGATGTAGTTAATATATTTGATAGCATTAGTAATGTAAGATTCTGTAATATATTTCCTAAATATAATTCTAATGGTATCGCTCTTTATAAAAACAATAATGGCAATCGTATGTTTAGAGGAACTAGAAATCCTAGTCACAGAGGAATTCATCAGATAGAGTTCTTATTTGACAACATACCTATGAGAAAAGAGTTCGTAGGATATTTTATATCTTATGAAAAGACAGAACCTATATTAGTTAGTGAAGGTGTTCCTGTACGTAGAGATGATGATTTTAATACTGCATTTAATGAACAAGTTAATAATATTCGTTTCTATTATCCTGAATTTGATATTATAAAGAAGTCAGGTGCCGGTAATATCTTTATTACTGATAGTCGTTATACTATGGGCAATGCCTATAAAGGTCCTATGTTTACTGACTATTATAGTAGTGATGCTAATTTCAATCAATCTAGTCCTTCAGAAGAATTTGGAGATATTAGAGCTATTAAAAGTTCTACTATTATAATGGCTGATAGCAAAGATGATAATAATGCAGGTAGAGAAGCTGTTGTTAATCTTGTTTTGAATAAGTCATTAAAGTTAGGATTCTATACTACAAACGGTAGAGGTTACGTAAATGGTTTATTACTTAATATAAGTGATAACTTATATATGTCTGAGAATAAAGACCTTATTCCACTTGGCTATATTAAGTATGTTAATCCAACAGGAGATATTTATAATTATGGTTATGAAGATTATATCTATAATTATAATTATTACTTTATGACAGCATGTGTTTATGCATTTAATCGTAATGGTGTATACTATGATACTACTGACCCAATACCTAAGAAAGCTACGGATAATACTAATCTTTATCCTAATTTCCCTAGAGTACATTGGGATAGTGAAAGAGTAGGTAATACTCCTATAAGTAGAATAATTCTTAATTATTATTCGCTATATCCGTTATTTGCTAAGACTATTAAGACATCTCCCGATGAAAGATATTATACTATTCATACTAATGATAATTCTTTTGTTCAGAATGTTCGTATGATTCATCTATTGCCTACTACTATTAATGATACATTTGAAATAAGTAGTATGTATCTTGATTATGCAGGTAAGAAATTTATTAATTATAATGAATTATTATATAGTAACTTTGTTACAGAATACCGTCAAACTATTCGTAGAAGTGATGTTATTAGTGATGAATCAGTAGAGAATAAATGGCGAATATTTAGACCTAATGCTTATAAGATAATTAGCGAAAATAAAGGTGACATTATTAACGTTATTGGTATCGGCACTTATCTTATAGCTCATTGTGAACATTCGATGTTTATCTTTAATAGAGATAATACACTTTATACTAAAGATAAAGATGTTCAAATGTTAATGCCTGATGCTTTCGATATTGATTATCAAGAGGTATTTACTAGTGAAAAAGGATATGGTGGTCTACAAGATTTTGAAGCATACGTATGTAATGAAGCTGGCTATATATTCTTAGACAGAAGTAAGAAGAGGTTATATAGATTTGATGAGAAGAATCTAAATGACTTAGGTGACGGAGTACAGTCTATATTAGATGAGTATTTAACTAGTAATACTCAAATACTAATGGGAATGGATAAGGAGAATAATCGGTTGATTTGCTCCTTTATGGGGGATGTTTCAGACTTTACCCTTAGTTACAATTTCGTCACTAATACTTGGATAAGTGTACATACTTATTTATGTAGAGGATTTTATAATACAAAAACTAATTTGTATATTAGTTCCTTCAACAAGAAGAATATTATAGGTCAATTAGGATTCGTAAAGCCTTTGAGTTATCTTAAATATACAGACTTTGAGATAGCCGCTAATAAGAATCCTTTCTATGTAGGAGACAATAATAATACTATGGTAGTCGATGTATTATTCAATCTTGAATACGATACTATTAAAGTACTTAACTACATAAGTTATGACTTATATAAAGCTAATGACATTAACTTTGCAGGTAATAAGATACTATTGTTTAGTAATACTTCGATAAGTAGACTTGAAGATATTACTGTTAATGAACGTAATACTTTCGATACGGCTAAACCTTATTATGAACATGGTAAATGGAATTATAATTATTTCCGTAGTGTTCTAAACGAAGTAGTTACTAATTATCCAATAGATAGACTTACTGGTAAGTTGACTGTTGATGTTGATAAGAACTACGAACCATTTAAATCCAATCTTATTAATGGTAAATATCTAGGTGTGCGTTTTGTAATTAATGACGGAACAGCTAAGATAGAGATTAAGAAGATTGAATGTTATGTTAATAAATACAGAGAATAATGAAACGTATTAATGAACAAAGACCTAAAGCATTTATAGGCGCTGCGATTTCTGTTGGTACTAATATTATTAGCGGTATCATAGGTAATCGTAAGAAGAAGAAAGCTGAACAAGCCGAAAGGTTAAGACAAGAGCGTCTTCAAAACCTACAAGACAATCAGGCTTTAGCTAGTGCTCAAAATGAGAACATGATGTCCGAAGAAGAGAAGTCACAGTTCTTAAGCCAATACTTATCTAAGGGTGGGAAGGTACGAACCTTCCCCCATAAAGGGACGAAAGCACATATTGTCGAGGGTGGTACAGCTATTCCTATTAAGAAAGATTCGTTTCTTCTTAAAGGACGTAAACACAATACTGGAGGTATTGTTATTGATGCAGGTAAGACAGGTGTTGAAGCTGAAGGTGGTGAAGTAGTGCAAGTTACTCCTAAGCAACTTAAAGTATTCAGTGCTCAACCTATACTTAATGGTAATAGTCCGGCTGAATTAGTTCAGAAAGGTGTTAAGCCTTCTAAAGTATTTAATGCTCAAGAGTCATTTAAAGATAGAAATGGTCTTAATGATGACGGTACTAAAAAGAAAAGAAATATGAGAACAATAACTGGTAAGAAAAAGCTAGGAGGATTATCTCGTAAGAAAGATTACGGTTCAGATAAGAAACCTTATCCTAGTGTTAAGTCTAAAGACTTTGCAGGTGGTGGTCGTAGTTATCCTATTCCTACTAAAGCTGATGCTCGTGATGCTCTTAGATTAGCTGGACTTCATGGTCGTTCTGATGTGAGAGCTAAGGTATATAAGAAATATCCTGAATTAAAGAAATCAGCTCTTGGTTCTAGGACAAGATTGTTAAAGGATAACTATAATAATTTTGGTTTAGAAAAGGATTATAGTAGCAGTTTTGCTCCTAATGTTTTAACTAAAACTAATATGAATTCTGTTAAGACTAATAGTGTAGTTCCAAGTAAACCTGTTAGAGTTTCTATTAGTTCTAGTACTAGTCCATTATCTAAATCTAGTAGATTTGGAAACTTTGTGAGCGGTATAGGTGGAGAAGCTATTAGTGCCAGTATTGGAGCATTGGGTAATATTATAAGCGGTGTTACTAATAAGAACAGTATTAATAATATTCAAGCTCCTACTAGACCTAGAACTATAATTCCTGCAAGGATGAGAACTACTTATAATATAAATCCACAATTAGCTGAAAGTCGAGATTCTGAAAGAAATATGGCTAGAATTATTGATTCTAATACTTCTAGTTCGTCAGGAAAGATTGCTCGTATTCAATCTTTAGCTAATCGTAGAGTTCTCGAACGTAATAAACTAAGAGGTATGAAAGAGAATGTTGAGACAGACCTTCTCAATCGTTCTGCTCTTAATCGTCAAGGAGTAGAAGCTGCAAACAATCAAGTATTAAACGCTTATGATAATGCAGTTACTCAAACAGAAAATGAAAAGATTCAAGCAAGAGCTAATAATCGTACTAATATAATTGAAGGTCTTACTAGTGCAGTTAGAGATTATCAATTAGGTATGGATAAGAGACGTTCAGAAGAAAATGCTACTGCCGCTATAATGTCTGCAAATCCTGAACAAATGGAATTATTCTTAAAATTGATGGATAAGAATAAAGGTAGATTGAGTAAAGTACGTAGTAGTCTATTTAGATGTGGTGGTAAGAAAAAGATTGCTTAACTATAAATAATATAACTATGCCGATAGATATTAGAACAGCTGGTTATCAAAAGAGGGAGCGGGTTGCCGCTCCTTTAGATGTTTACAATAGTACGTTAAATACTCTACAACAGAAACATGATACTGCTATTGAAACTAGTAATCAGATTAAAACGTTTCTTGCTAATAAGCAATTAAACGAAGCTGAAAATGAGTGGCTCGATAACTATTCGAGAGATATTAATGCTCAAATAGAAGCAAGTGCTCAAGAAGGTAGTTATGCTACTGCATTAACTACTGCAAGAAGATTAGCCGGAGAAATTGCTAGTAATCCAGGACTTATTGGTCGTGAGCGTTATCAACAAGAGTTTAAAAAGTTCCAAGACGAAGTTACTAATAGTGATGCTTATGATGGAGATGTTAAGGCTTATACATTGGAACAGAACAAATATAATTATCAAGACCAAATAGATGAAACAGGTAAAGTAATAGGTGGTAATCAATTCCAACCTAATTATCGTCCTGTTGAACAAATAGATTATAATACTTTATATCAGAAAGTATTGTCTACTGTTGGTGTTGATTCTAGTTCAGGTGAACAGCTAGTATGGGGTGATGCAGAAGGTAATCTTAAAGAAGGTCAAGGAAATATTGCTGCTGGTGATGTTCCTTATCTTAAAACTTCCAGTGGTATTCAACAGTTATCTAAGGAGAAGATACGTGCTGCATTTGAAGCTGCATTAAATGAAACTCCTGGTGCTCGTGCTTCTCTTGAACAAGACTATAAAGTAAATGTTTGGAAAGCCAATAAAGGTAATAAGAACAATCTTGTTACTAAGCATGATGGAACTATTATGTCACAGAGAGAATTTGAAGAGAATCTATTTGCTCCTAGATATGCTGCTTCTGCTTATCGTAGAACTGAAAGTAGAATTAGTCCTGAATTAGGATTTAATCTATTAGCTGCTGCACGTAAAGCGGCTGCTAAACCTAAGACAGGTAAAGAACCTGAATTATTGCCTTCTATGCAAACAATTGGTGGTAAAGAGAAAGTAGAGCCTGATACTCCTGCTAAGGTTGCGTCACAATTAAATACACTTAATGGTCAATTAGCCAATATGTTCGCTACTTATGGAATATCTAAATCTGTTCCATTAGATAAAGCGTATGCTCAATTAAGGTCAAGTATTGCTAATAATAACAATCTGTCTGATACAGCTAAGAAGCAAGAATTGGATGAAGCATATAATTATTATAGTGGTATTAATAACGCTAATAATAGATTAGATGCTATGAAAGGGCATCTTACACAAGATGAACAGTTTGCATCTGATTTCTTAGGTAAAAGACTTAGTAATGGAAATATGGCAGATACTAATAATCCTATGCAACGTGAATATGCTAATAGAATGAATAAATTATTCACAGATTCGCAAGGTAATAGTTTTGATACAGTTCTTGTTAATCCTATTAACGAAGCTAGTAAGGCTGCTATTATATCTAAACTAAGAGTTGATATGGGTCTTACTAGACAAGATGTATCATTCTCTAAAATAGGGGATAAAGAATATATTCGTATTAGTAAAGATGCTTATACTCGTTTAGCTCCTGAAATAAGTGAAGTATTAAAAATTAATCCTATTGGATTTACTAATGAAGGTGTAGAACCTAAATCATTTACTAGAGCTGATGAAGTCTATCATGGTAATAAATATTATGGTAGTAAAGTCGCTGCATTTATGGCTGGCTTTAGAGCACTTGGTCGTGGAGAGATAACAACTGCCGGAAGTGATAAAAACTCAATAGCCTATGTATATGAGAAAGCTGCACAAATATCTAATGCTGCGACTGAAAGAGTATCTAAAACCCTTCCTCCTACTTATGTAGACTTAGCGGTATTTGACTTACCGCCTCATGTTGTTGCTTTAGGTCAAGGCTTTGAATCCGAACAACTCAAAGATTATAATGAACGGGTTATGAATATGGTTAGTATTGCTAATCCAGGAAGTATAGTTATTAAGAAACGTAATGAAGAAGGAGTTCTTGAAGTTGTTGAAGATAGTAGAGATAGAGATGCTATCATGCAAACTATTCAAGCACAAATTAAGAAGAAGAATATTAATAACGGTTGGTGTAGTTCTGCTTCTACTGGTGAATATGGTATATTCTTAAATATTCCTTATACTGTAAAGACAGGTAAGAATGTTGGTAAGAATCCTGATTCTGATATGGAAGATAGAATACAGAACGCAGTAGCCGGAGACTATATGATTACAGGTGCTGTACTTAATGATGAGATAGAGAGATTTAAATCTTTGCCTGCTGTTAAAGCATGGGACACTCTTAATTCTATTAAGTACAATAACGCTCTTAAAAGAGGTTATCGTTTATCAGATAGTGAATTTGGAGACGGTAGTTATTCAGCTGTTACTGATGGCAACCTGTATCAAATACTCGATGCTAGTGATTCTCCTGTAATTAAAATTACTGAAAGTGAGTTATTTGAACGTATGCTTCAAAACAATCAAGCTAATGCTGTTCTTGCTCCTGTTAAAGAAGATATAGATTTGATTAGTGCTAGAAATGGTTCTATTGCAAATTCCCCCATAGAAGAGCAACAAGTGATTGCTCGTCCGCTTATGCAGAAGGCTATGATAATGGCAGGTGCTACTGGTAATCTAAATGAATTAGATATAGATACTAAGAGACAAGTATTTCAATTCTTTAATCGAATGTATTCTAGTCTTACAGGTGAAACTCCTAGTCAAGTTATACTTAATCAAATGAACGACTTAATGAAGTAAGCGTATGCCAAACATGTTTGATAATATATCAATAGAAAAAACTCCACTAACTAGTGGGGCTAATTCTGTTAATATGGCTAATGATGTTCCTACTGTTACTAAATATAAACCTGATGTTGCTGCACAAGGCAACTTTATGTTTCGTAATCTTACAGGTAAAGAAGTATTTACTGGTACAGAGGAAGATTATCATTTATTAGCTAAGTATGGTGCTGAACCTAATAGGTATCAAAGTAGAGAAGAATTAGAAACTCTACGTGCTAAGAATCAATCAGCTTGGAAACAGGCAGGTAATGCTTTAGGACAAACTATTGGTACTGTTATTGGTGATACTGTTGGAGGTATGGGTATGCTAATAGATTTAGCCACTGCTGGAATACTAGATGATAAACCTTTTAGTAACTTTATTACTAGAGCAGGTGATACTATATCTGATTATGTTCGTGACGATTTATTTCCTATATATCGTGAGAACCCTGATAAAGCATTTGATATGAATGACTTTTCAGGTTGGTTCTTTAGTCAAGTTCCTAGTATTGCTAGTTCTCTATCTTTAATGATTCCTGGCACTCTTTTAACTAAAGGAGTTGGAGCTGTTGGTAAAGGAGTTGCAGCATTAGGACGTAGTAGTTCTAAAGTAAGTCGTGCAATGAATTGGGCAAAGAAGGCTACTAAATTAGATAATGTATATCGTGCTAATAGATTAAAGATATTAGCTAATGACGGTATTACAGCTATTGGTATGCGTTTAGGTGAGAATTATCAAGAAGCTCGTGGTGTTGCAGAACAGATAGAAGGCGAAGCATTGTCTCTATTTACTGGAATGTCTGACGAAGAGTTTCAGAATTGGTTAGATAATAATCCCGATATTGCAAATGAGACTAAAGGTAGAACTAAAGAAGAAGCCGCTCTTATAGTTGCAGATAAGGCAGCTATGCGTAACTTTGGTTATAACGCAGGTAACGTATTCTTTGATTTCATGCAGTTACGTGCTGTTAATAAAGCAATAGGACAAGTCAATCGTGCTATTACTCCACGTATTCGTTATTCACAGAATCAAGCTCTCGATAGAATAGCTTCTACTGGTGTTGAATCTGCTAGTCAAACTTTAGGTCAAGCGGCAAAAGGTACTATTAAAGATTTTGCAGGTAAAATAAATCGCTTTGTTAATTCTAGTGAGAATCTTTTGTTATCTGAATTATCAGAAGGTATTGAAGAAGCAATAAACTATGTAGGTCAAGAAGAAGGTACTTTATACGGTCGTTATTTATTAGGTCAAGCTGGACAATATAATGGTGCTGTATCTATGGATAGAATAGAGAAGTACTTGCAGAATCCTCAATTATACAATGCTGCACTTTGGGGAGTTATTGGTGGTATTACTTTTGGTGGTACTATGTCAGCCATTAATAATCGTAAAGGCGGTAATGTAGAAGAGAAACAACGTATTGCTGAAATAAATGGTCGTGAACAGGTATTCAATGAATATGCTCGTCAGATGCAGATTATTGATAATGGTGAGAATCCATATCAAATAGAACGTGATGCTAATGGTAATCCTATTACTTATTTAGATGACGGTACTATTAGTCAAGACCCAACAGTTGGTATTACTCGTTATACTAAAGTTAGCCCTGAAGAACAAGAAGATTTACGTGCTGCTGCTAAAGAGAAGTTTACTACTACTCTTACTTTAAATGCTATTCGTTCAGGTAATTATGAACTACTTGAAGATTATATTGAAGACCCTAGACTAAAGAAGAAACTAGTTGATTCAGGTCTTGTAGATGATGTTGAATACGATAGAGATACGCAAGAATTAAAGAAAACTATGCGTACTGTTCTTGATAGATACTTTAATTATTCTACTGCATTACGAAGTGCTAATATTGATGATGCTTTACTAGATGTTGCTATATCAGAGAATATAGTTAATGCACAAGAAGCGGACTTATTAAATAAACGAGTAGAAAGACTTAATACTATTCAATCTCAATTAGAGAATAGCATACCGGCTATTAATGAAGTTCTTAATCCAATGGCTAAGAATCGTATGCAATTAGGTATATTAGAACAGTATCGTAGAGAAGTAATGTCTACTTATAATAGTCTAAAGAATAGTAAAAATCCTTTAGATAGAGCACAAGCTAGTCAATATCTTGATTTATCACGAGTAATCGAATCTAAGGTTACAGACTTACGAAGAGGTTTAAGTCCTATGGAAAGTTTATTCCTAGATAATGCTCGTAGTGTAGAGAATATTGCATTAGGAATAGAAGGTAGCGAAGAACAGAATAACTTAATCAAGAAACAAATAGAAGAACTTGATGAAAATGATGTGGCTCTGTTTAAACAGGCAGGTAAAGACTTTAGTCTTGGTACTCTTGCTAAACAAGTTCGTAATATTAATTCAGAGTATATGGATAATATGGGACAGATACTTCTTGATGAAATTCGTAGAGATAATTATCGTTCTCGTATTATTACTACTAATGAACAAGCTAAGGAATTTGAAGATACTCGTAAGAAAGAATTAGAAGATGCAGCTAAGAATCTAGTTAAGTCAGCAAAGAAGAATCTTAATGACTTTGTTAATATGGCTAATGAAGAAGAGCTTGGTAATCTTGAGAAAGCACTAAATAATGCGTTTACTGATGAAGAAAGTAAGAATACTAGCAATAAAAGTTTATCTAATGCTGTTAGTATTTTAACTAATTCAGAGAATGGTAAGAATGAAATAAGTAATCTAAGAGAAGCTATTACTAAGAGAAGAAATAAGTTAGCTATACAGAATGAAGTACAGCAAAGACAGCCGGAGAATCAGCAAGGAACTTCCTCTATGGGGGAAGGGAGGAGCGAAGCGACGACTCAAGAAGAACTAGAAGTTAAGCCTAAGCCTAGACCTAAACCAAAGACTGCAAAAGAGAAGAAATTAAAGGAAACGTTAGACAAAGTAGTATCTCAATCTAATTCAGGTATTGTAAATAAGTCTAATATAGGTAATCTTGAATTTACGATAGTAAATCCTTTTGCAAGTCTTAGTGACGTATCTCGTAAACCAGTTAAAGTTAACGATATTGATATTCGTATTAGTAGATTTGGAAATGTAAGTATTGACGGATTAGATGCTAAAGGCAATATAATTGCTGATGTTAGTATTGAAGAACTTAATGCAGCTATTGCTATTGGAGATATTACTGTTGTAGATACTTCTAAGAAAGAAGATACTAGAACTGATAATACAGTTCTTGAATCATCCATATCTGATAATGATTTGGAAGGTCAGCGTCAACGTATAGAAGAAATCAATCTTATCATAGACTTGTATAATCAGATACAAGGTAATGAAGTAGAAGGTAAAACTTTTACTAGTCTTAATGATATGATGATATATCTACAACAACTTAATCCTAGAGCTATTAATCTATATAACGATATTAAAGTTCTAGCTAATCGTCAAATAGTAAACGGTAAGATAGTTAATGTTGATACAGAAGTTAAGACGCCTTCTGATATTATACAGTCTGCAAGTAAGACATTAGAAAATGCTATTGCAGAAGATAAACAACGAGCTAAAGATAATGGTTATTTCTTTAATCTAGTTAATCTTGACGATAGTAAAGTTTACTCTCGTATTGGTCAACTTAAATCTAATGATACAGTTAGTGTAGAATTAGACGAAGACAATAACCTTATCGTTAAGTCTCGTGGAATTAAGATAGGTGAGTTTCCTAAAATTAATTATAATAATGGGAACGTTGAAGTTATAAATCAAGGTTGGAGATACACTGTTAGAAATGGTAGTATAGATTTTATAACGCAACTCCAATCTATTATTAGTAATGAAGATGAAAGTGCTAAAGAGTTTGTACAAACACTTAATAATATACGTCGTTTGTATCGTGTTCGTAATAACCCTGAAGTTGAAGGAACATTTGGACATCAGCTTAATGCTTTACAAGAGAATGAGAACTGGAAGAATTTAACTAGTTTATTCGGTGATACTCAAACTAATCTATTAGATAGGATTAGACATCTTAATAGTATTATATTCTTTAATAATGCTCTTAATGTTAATCAGTCTGATTTTAGTACTATTGTTAATGATTCGTTAACTAATTGGATGAATAAACTCAAGAAGTCTTATACGGACATTAATAACTTAAAGTCCTCTATTAATAAAACTAAGTCTAAAAAGAAACGTTTAGTTGTTGGACGTACAAGTTCAGGTAGTGTTATTTATGCTAAAGATAAACAAGGTAATCCTATATATCGTAAGTTTGGAGATGTTACTACTAGTGAAGCAACTGATGGTTATCGTTTAGTAGTAGGAGTTGACGGCGGAGTAGCTGATATTAAAACCAATACTATTATTGCGGCTAGTCGTATTCCTAGAAATGTAGTAGGTATGACTATTAAAGATTCAGAAGGAAGACTTATTGCAGTTCCTAGTCGTGAGAATACTATGAGTAATAGTGAAACTGGTGCTACTGAATATACTAAGAGGTTTAACGAAGGATTAGATAAATTATTCCATTCATTAGTAGATGCTACTCTACAAGGCAATACTGACTTACATCAACAACTATTAGATGAAATATCTAAGTATGTAGGTAAGCAAAAAACTCTTTATGGTTATGAAGTTGTAGGTCGTGCATTTCGTCCTCTTAACAAGATTGGAGCTACTATTTACTTTAATGTTGCTGATAGAAATGTAGCATTTGCTATACCGGGTGAAACTAAACCTAGAAGACTTATGGCTCGTATGCCTAATGGTTTTGTTCCTACTAATAATCATGGTAACTTTAGTAAAATGTTGCAAGAAGTATATGCTTTACTTACTCGTAATGTTGTTAATTCAGCTATTCGTGGTGAATCTAGTTTATTTAGAGTAGTAGACGGTAAGTTACAAGCTAAGATACCTAATATACTTCAAGACGAATGGTTTGATACTGGTTATAGTAGTTATGAAGAATTTGTAGCTAAGGACGGAGTATTAGTTACTGATTTAGGAAGTGTTACTGATAGTAAAGGTAATATTGTTAGTAACTTTAATTATGTTGGTGATGTTTATAATAGGACTATCACTCTTATGAATCCTAGTCGCAATGCTAGTCGTACTGACGCGGCTAACGCCGCTACTTCCCCCATAAAGGAGCAACAAACTGTGTCTCCCGTAGTTGTACCTGACCCACTTGCTAGTCAAGACAGTGTTCCTCAAATAGGTACTCTTATGGAAGTTGCGCAAGCTAACACTGATAATCCTAATCTACTATCTGTTATATCTGCATTAGAAAGTGCTGGTATTAAACTTAATCCTGATATTGAAATAGTAGGTGATGAAGGTAGATTTGCAGGAATAGTCGCTGGTGGTAATACTATTACTCTTAGTAATCGTTTTAATAGTCTTGCTCCTGAACGTAGAGTTCTTACTCTTATACATGAAGGTGTACATTATCTACTTAATGATGAACGTGCTAATATAGAACAATCATTCGGAGACTTATATGATAAGTTTGCTAACTTTATTAATCAAGATTCTCGTCTAGTAGATGAGTATGGAGATTTCTTAAATAGTAGTAAACCTAGAGCTGTTGCTATTGAAGAGTTTGTAGTCGAAGCTATTACTAATCGTACATTTGCTAGATTACTAGCTAGAATTAAGTATGATTCTAATCCTACTACTGAATCAAATAACCTGTTTACTAAAATAGTAGATGCTTTAGTAGAATTAATAGGTAAGATAGGACAAATAGATAATACATTACTTGGAGAAGTTCGTAATCGTTTATCTACTATTGGATTAGAAACTAGTGATACAGCTAGTACTTCTACTGTTACTCATGACGATACTTTTGATAGAGCAGAGGAAGATGTTAGTGTTCCTACTGATGATGTATTTGATATTCCTGATATAGACTTAGATTTAGATAGTAGTATAAGTGATAACTACCGTCAAGTCGATAATTTCGATAGTCTGATTGAGGGATTGAATAATCGACAAAAGGCTATTGTGACGCATTTGTTTGACACTGGTGAGCTTAGTTTCGTATGTAGTTAAGTAAGATAAGCCTAGAGACGAAAGTCCGGCAGAGAGCCTTAGAATGAGCCATTTTAAGCGCATCTGCCGGACTTTTATATTTTCCTTATCTTACTATCACGACAGCATATAAAATGCGAAATTCGGCAGGAATTTGCGGTCTACGGGCATCCATCTGCCTTCGTAACGTGCGGTTTTCGTCCGTCTAATGAATCTATTTGATAGTATTGATAATAATGCTATCTTTGGTAATGTTAGTAATAACTTAATTAATAATATAAAGTATATGAGTTGTATTCCTAGTAACCCTAAATTAGATAAGCTATTACCGCTTACTAATAATGATGTTAGAAAGTCTACTGAATACCTTGCTACTATCGAAGACAATAGTTTTCGTGATTGGTATAAAGAAAAGACTGGTAGAGATTTTAATGATGAGAATATTGATACTAATACTGTTAATGCTATAATAGCATATAATAACAGAGAGACTATCAATACTAAAGATTATGTTCAGAACGTTCGTACTTCACGGACTGGTGTATTTGGTAATGACATAGCGAAAGAAGACCACGCTATTAATATTCTTGCTACTATTTATTTAAAGAGTCAAGGAAGTATTCGTAAAGCTCTTGCTAATAAAAAACGTAAGGGTGAAAACGAAGTAATAAAGGATAAAGCTGGTAATGAGTTAAGTCCTCAAGCCGCTATAAAGCTGACTATGATTACTTATCTTAATAGACATCTAAAAGAGAATGATAAGAAACTTACTCAAGAACAAAAGGCTTATGTAGGTACTATTATTCGTAATCTTTACGATGGCGGTAATTATAATCGTAATGAGTTATTTGATATAGTAATTAACTCACCGGAAGTAGTTAGTCTTAGCAAAGAGTTTGGTATAGATACTAATGAAGATTTTGAATCTAATGATGATGTTAAAGAAGATAGTGAACAAAACTCTCGTCAAGATGACCAAGAAACTATTGCTGCTCTTCGTGCTGATTGGTCTGAAATATCTGACCAACGAAAAGATATAGATAAAAATGTTAGCAAAGAAGTAAAAGAATGGTTTGCTCGTTTACCTAAAACAAATAGTAATAGTTTTATAAATGAACAGCCTGATACTTCTAATAATACTTATTCAGGCATGGCTGAAAGTACTACTTTTTCTAGTTCTTTTAAAGCTATTAATAACTATGGTAATTTCTCTAGTGTTGAAGCTATGATAGAGAGTTTCCATACTATTGCTGCAAGATTTAAAGAAGTATCTCATTTAGAATATGCTGCACGTTTACTAGAAGACGAAGCCAATGTTCAGATGAGAAATAAGATATTTACTCAACTAAAACAATCTATTTGGGAACGTAATGAAGTAGTATATAGCCAAGACGGTTCTAGTGTAGTTACTAAGAATCGTAATACTTTCCCTAAACTTAATCTGCAAAATAAGATACTCAATAGTTTTGATTCACTTATTCACAATCCTTCTATTATGGCTAATGATATTGCCGTATTAGACGAACTTAAAAACAGATTATCTACACTAAAAAATTCTAACATAAATGAAATCCAAGAAATTACGGAGCAAATTGCTGCAATTTTTAATAAGTATAACTTCGGCATCAATAGACAGGGTGTTGTTAACTACGTTAGTAACTTCGGTGATAACCAACTTTCTAATATCTCTTCTATTGTCGATGATTTGTTAGAGTTTAATAAAGTAGTAGGTAAGGCGACTAATCTATTAAAGATAGATAATGAAGCACAACGTATCTATTATGCAGGTGAATATGCTAAAACTAAAGAGAATGAAGAATATGTGGTAGTTCCTTTTGATAAATCTCAACTACAATACAAAGGTGGTTATGCTAATAATATAGCCAATCGTATATCTAATAGATTTAAAGATTATCAGATAGTAGATTCTGAATTTAATAGTATTAATGCAGAGAACAATCTAGTTAGTGATATTTTAAAGAACAACTATATAAGTAAGTTCTTTGAAAGAATTAACGATAATCGTTATAATGATAATCCTGTTAGTAATACCGAACTACGTGATTACTTAGTTAAATTTGCTAATATTCCTCAATACAAATATAGTAATATTCTTATTGAGAAAACTTTGTCTAATGGAAAGATAATCCCAGGTTTACTTCGTCTTACAGATACTGGTTATGAACTAACTGAATATTATCGTGAATTTGGTGCACAATTATACAACGGAGTTAGTAACGAAGTAACAGGAAAGGCTAAATCTTATAAAAATATTAATGCTCTTGAATGGGATATTATTACTCTAAACGAATACGCTAACAACGGAGATAACTATGAGATGACTAAAGGAGTTAAGAAATCTAAGTTCTTTACTCAAACGCCTTCTGATGCACCTAAGACTTTCGTATTCAATAGTTATAAATTAGATTATACTGGACTATTTAATGCTAATGGTTCTATTAATCATGGACATCCGATATATGTAGCTTATGCTAACATCTATGCTAAAGAATTAGCAGAAATGGCACAAGCTATCAACTTCTTATTCGAGACTACTGTTGAGAACGGAGTAGTAACTATTGTATCAGATGAGAATGGTAAACCTAAGATAAAAGAAGAGTTTAAAGATTTACGTAAATCAGAAGCTAGACTTAATTATCATTATCGTAAAAGTATTCTTGATAGCAATGGCAATCCTACTGGTAATGTATTTAAATTTAGAAGTTTACTTATTGATAAAGTTAAGAATCTTAGTAGATATAATAGTGAGACAGCCAAAAGAGTAGATATGAATTGGCTATTTGAAGGAGGCGACGTATTCTCACTCCTTTATGGGGGAAAGAATAGTGAAATATCATTGATACAAGACGAGAATGGAGAATATAATATTAGACTTACTGGTGAACTTCGTAATTCAGTTTATAATTATATAGATAATTATATTAATTATAGAATACAAGAAGCTGTTGCTAAATACAGTTCTAATAAAGAGTTTGTAGATAGATATAAGAACGCTAGTCAAGAATCATTTAATGCTTTTATTGCAGAAATGGTACTTAACTATGAGATTCAATATAACAATCTTAATGATATGTTCTTTGGAGATGAAGCATATTATAAAGATTCTCGTGATACAATTAAACGTAATAAAGAATATCAAGCCGGAGGATTAGCTTATGCAGGTTATGACTTATACAATATACAGAAGCATTTGGGAGATATAGTAGTTTCTCCTAATAAGACTATTAGTGTAGATAGTAGTTTTAAATATATTACTCTTGAAGATGTTCAAAGCAAAGGTGGAGTTATTGAAGATTTAAAGAAACAATTAAAGATAGCTAAAGTATCTAAAGAGACAGAAGCATTTGTACTTAAACAGTTTGCTAAAGATAAATCAGAAGTAACTGATGCTCAATCGTTCATAACCTTAGACGAATTTGTTCGTAGAATATATCTACGTGGCGAGTATGATAATTATAAAGACTTAATTGAAGCTCTTTATGATGAAACTAAGCCTATTGACAATGTTAAGTTAGGAGAATTATCTAAGAAGATACAAGTTCAAAAGAACTTCTATTATGACTTAGAAATAGATAATGATGCTAAGTTAGCTAATCCTATTCAGATTAAAAATGCAGAGTTCGTACTTATACCTAGATTCTTAGGCAATAGTGAACTTGCTGCTTTAGCTAAATATATGACTGATAATAATATAGGTCAGGTTAACTTTACTACTACTGAAAAAGCTACTACTAATAGAGTACTAGAATTTTGGGATTCTCATGGAAAATTCCCCTCTAAAGAAAAGTTGAAACAGTTTAACTTGGATATTCAAACTAAGTATAAAACTGGTTGGTATTCTAATCTTTATACCCAGCAAGATATTCCTCAACATATGGATGGTGAGAATAAGGCAGGATTGCAGATTGTTAAGAAACTAATAGATAATATTGGTAATACTCCCGAAGGTCAATCTCTTATTAAAGATTTCTTTGATAACTTTACTGCTAATATTCAAGATAGTTTTAAAGATGCTGCTTCTCGTATTGGTGTAGAGATTGATGCTAAAGGTAATGTAGTATATAAAGGTAATCAAGTTAAGATAGATAATAATCAGTTTATATCTCTTATTAAGGATGAGTTAACTCGTAGAGGATTAGACAGTAATTATCGTAAGTATGCTGAAATAAATCCTGAAACTGGATTGCCTTATATGCCTGCTTGGACTAATCTAGTTCGTAGCAAGATAGAAAATATTGTAAATAGTATATTTACTAATCGTGTTACTCGACAAGTACTTCCAGGATTTCATGCTAGTCAAGTTTCAGATGTTGGTATGACAGCTTTGTCTGGTCGTACAGATTTAAGAGATTTAATGCAATCAAAAGTAGAAGAGAAGCACGGATATGGTCTAGGACGTAAACTTACTTATCATAAAGACGGAAGTCAAATAGTAGAAATACTATTACCTAAATGGATGGTTAAGGCTTATAATACTTATGACAATGAAGGCAATCTTGTACATGAAGTAACTTTAGAGGACTTACAAAATGCTGGATTAGATACTATGATTGGTTATCGTATTCCAACAGAAGGTAAACAATCTATTGCTGTTATGAAAGTAGTAGGTTTGTTAGACGAATCTCAAGGTTCTACTATTGTAGTTCCTGATGAATGGGTATTACAAACTGGTGCTGACTTTGATATTGATAGTATTTATGGTATATATCATACAGCTTATTTCGATAGAAATGGTAAACCTCATAAGGTCGAATATATAGATGGAGAAGATGAAGTAAGTACTTATCGCAGATATATTGGTTATATAAATTCTTTAATAGATAAAGAAACTCGTAAAGCTACTAGTTCTGAATTTACTAAAGAAGAATTTAAAGAAGCTCGTAAAGCTGCAAGAGAAACTGTTCTTAAAGCTAATGAAGAATATGATAAATTCTTAACTGACCAAGTTAGAGATTTAATAGCTGAAACAGACGAAACATGGATATTACTTCCAAGAGAAATAAAAGATAATCTTACTATTACTTTTAAATCAAAAGAATTAAAGTTTGGTGAAAGAGTAGATGCTATTGTAAGTAAGATGGACTTTTATGAAAGTGAATATGCTAATGATGAATATGTTGCTAAGTTTGCACAACAGTATCGTAATATTCAATCTGTTATTAATGAACAAAGAGAATTTTATCAAAATGTAAAAGATAACGCTGAACAACTAGCTATTGATTATGCTGATGAAACTCGTAGAGCTAGATTAGAACAAACTATTCAAGCAAGAGCTGAAATAGTAGAAGCTATGTCTCTTGAAGAATTTAGTCAATTAACAGTAGCTCAACAAAATACTCGTGATGCTCGTAACAATAAAATAGTAGATACATTTATTAATATAATGAATCTACCAGTATCTATTGGTGAGAACTTATCGTCTAGTAATTTTGAAGATATTAAAGCTGCAAAGAGTAATATCTTTAAAGGTTTGTCAGAGACTTATCGTAATATTAATTCAATAATTGCTCAAAATTGGTATCGTGATGCTAATATGTCCGGTGCACGTCTTAAAGCTATTTCTGTTAATCGTGACAACTTTGCCTCTATTGGTAATAAAGCTAAGACTATTATTGACGGTGCTCATGGTGGTTTTAGGTTTGTATATACATATAATACAGAGAAAGAAGCCAAAGACGCTCAAAGAAATTTAAGAAAACGTTTTAGAGATGTAACTAGAAAAGGTAAAGAAGTAATGGTAGACCATAATCAGTTAGGTTGGAGTTACGATAATCTTAATATAGATAATCGTTTAATTACTCCTTACTCTTCTGAAACTACTGCACTTATTCTTGACGGTGTAAAAGAAGGTGGTGTACCTAATGTTGATTTATATACTTTCGATGTATATAAGTCTATTGTTGATTGTGGTGCAAACTATGAAACTTCTATCTTATTCGTTAATCAACCTGTAATAACCGAACTTATTGCTAGACAAAATGCTAACGATAATGTATTCGGTGAAACTGGATTTAATCCTCTTATAGGATTGAGACGAGATATGTATATAAGATTGGCTAAAGCTCTTGGTATTCCTGCAAATAGTATTACTAAAAGAACTCGTCTTAAAGATATTAAATCAATGCTTGAAGCTAAAGGAATAAGTATTAACGAAGATGAACTTCTCGAAGAAGGAATACGAGTAACAGAATTAAAAGAACATCTTAAAGACAATGTAGAAAATATAGATTCTACTAATGCTGATAATCTTATATATCAAATTAAAGCATTAAGAGCATTTGAATATTTCAAAGAGATATGTGACCAAATCAATACTAATATGATGGTTATTACTAGTGATAAGTTTGGTGCTGGTAAATCTGCTAATGAAATTGACAATGTAATTAATCGTATTACAGATATTAAAAAAAGTAATATTACTCGTACTAAGAAAGGTAATCCTGTTCTTAAAGCTGTTACAGAAGAAGGTAATAAATATCTTATAGATGCTATTTATCCTAAGATTAGTTTCAATACTATTAACGATATTAATCAAGATGATTCAGAATCAGTATATCCTTCTTTATATTATCAATTGAAATATAGTTGTATAGCTACTGAAAAGATTATTCGTGATAGCGAAATATTTAAAACTCAAACTCCACAATTCCGTGAGTTAGTTAATAAGTTCGATATTCGTAATCTACAAACTATTCAACAGTTAGAGAGTTTCATAATTAATATAAGTCAAGCACAATCTAATTTTGTTAATACTAATAGATTTATAACTAGAAGCAATAATGAATTTATTCCTAGTTATAATCTAAATCTTATTAGTAGTCAACAGAATACTCGTGCTAGATTATATGGTTATACTGATGTAGTAGGTAGTTTCAATATGTCTGATATGTCTGAAAAGAATATAGAAGCATTTATGAAGTTGTCTCCTGCAAATAAAGTAGTATTGATTCAAAGATATACTTCGGATGATAATCTATTTAAAAATCTAAATGTGGAGTATAAAGGTCGTCGTAATAGTTATGATAGAATATCTATTATAGATAGTACTATATCTACTGAATCTCAATATCAGATGTTTCGTAATGCTTGGCATAGTAATAATCCTTTCGTTAAACTTACAGCTATGGACTTAGTAAGATATTCTATGGTAGTAGAAGGTTATAAGTTTAAAGGTGGAACAATTAGTAAGATTATTCCTGTTGAGCTTTTATATGGACAGGATACTGGTATTGATTCTGATAATGGAGTTTCAACAGCTACTAATATTATTAATGATTCAGACAAAGCTATTAATAGTATGATTCAATACGGTAGTGAAACAGGAACTTATGAAAGACTTAGTAATGATGATAATGCAATAGAAAAATTACGTGACTTATTCTTTAGAACTAATCCTAATAATCCTGATGTACTTACATTTGAGAATAAGAAGTATAAGGAATCTAATAAAATAGTATTCAATAGACTTGGTGTAGGTGTGCTTAGTTTTAAAGAAGCACAAGAACGTAAAATGATTACTGGTAGTGAAAATAATCGTAAATATCGTCATTATGCTAAAACTAATGATAATAATAAAGTTCTACGTTTATATAAGCTAGTATATGATAATGATGTTGTATATATGCTTCCTACTAATCCATTAGAACAGAATGAAATTGGAGAAGTTAGTGTTAATCCTGATAATAATAGAATGTTTCTTCCATTAGATATATTAGAAGAAGTTTCTATTAATCAGTATGACCCTGCATTTATTAGTTCTATTAATATAGCTATGAACTCTGATATTCGTAAGTTTGTAGTTCTTCCTAAAGCATTTGAAGCTGGTGCTAATTTATTAATAGAAGAAGCGTTTCCTAATAGTACTGTCTTAACTTCCCCCATAAAGGACCAACAAGTTGATACTTCTCGTAGATACATTATTGCTACTACTAATAATCAGGTCATACTAGATACTATTGAATCTCTTGAAGCTGTTGGTATTACTAATTATGTTGTTGTAGCTCCTAATATGAATTACGGTAATATCCGTAAACTTATTAATGACCGTAATAACATTGATATTGCAGCCAAGAGACTACAAACAGCTATGACTAAGTTAGAAGCTAATGAAGTTCAACTTAGAAAGAAGAAATCAGATAATTCTGAATCTCCTTATTATGCACAACTTAAAGCTAGCATTAATCAAACTATTGAAGATGTTAATGTTAATGGTATTGGTTTTGTTCCGGTTCTCCAAACTGTTGTAGATAATACAGGTTTTAGAGCTGGCGGATATTTTAGATACGAAAAAGAAGGTAATGTTTATATTGTTACTAACTTAGGTCGTGTAACTACTAAATCTGTTAGTCTTACTCCTGACTATATGTATAGTAAGAAAGTAACTATTAATAGTGTTAGTCAATTACAATTCCCTAGACGTAATGCCATTACTCAAGTAGTTAAAGAAAATGCTAGATTAGATAAATTTGCTAATAATAACATTATTCGTGTTCAGACAGAAGATAACTTCATTAATGAAGATGTGCTTGAATCTGCATTGATAGATAATGATAAAGAGATAAATGATTATATATCTCGTGTTATTGAAAGTGTTGAACGTAGTAATGCTAATGTAGAAGAAGCTGCATTAAACGATGCTTTCCGTTCATTTACAGCTATTGATTTACGTTCTAATACAGCTACTAAGTTAAATGATAACTTACGTGAACAAGCGTTGAGAATTATCAATGGTTATACTAATAGACGTATTGATGATTTCTTATTTGATATACATAACTTCTTTACTACTTATGTTACTAATCCTGACGGAACTTATAAGTTAGATGAAAATGGTAACAAGATAGTAAAGGAGAAATGGAGTATAACTAATAAGAAGTTATTTGACCGTATGTTAGAAGATGAAACATTACGTACTCGTTATGAGATGTTCCTAGATGATATTAATAGATTTGTAGAAGACTATTCTATTATTGAAGCTATTCAACCTTATAATATTGATGAGGCTTATACTGTAAGTGAAACAGAAGAAGAAATCGAAGGTTTGCGTAGAACTAATGATATGCTTAAACAGATTAAGGATAAGTTCAAACGTATCAAAGACTTAGATAATGTAGTTAAACGTAGTACTAAGATGTACTTCGATAGTTACATTACTAGTCTTTCTAGTGACCCTCGTGTACAATCTAATATGCTTAGTATTACAGAAGCATTTGAAGATGAAAACTTCTTCCAGTTTTGGTTAGCTGATAGTCAAGAGACACATATACCAATAGTTCAAATAGTTCTTAAACAAATGATGAATCAGTTAAGAGCTAGTGAAATAGAAGCTAGAGACAAAAAGATAGCGTTTACTTCGGCAATATCAGCTATCATTGAGGACGCAAAAAACAACGGTATAGACGTGTCTCTGAACGATATTTTGGACGAAAATGGCAATCTTTTGCTGCCGTATAATGAAACGTTCACTGAAAAATTAAGGTCGCTAAAAGAGGCTGTAAAGCTGGCACAAATCGAAGACCCGAATGGTCGAGACGGTTTAATATATAAGAAAGCTAAAGATGAGTTAGAGAAGTTCTTAATAGATAATGTAGAACGTGAATACGTTAAAGAGATGTATCAAGAGTACTACAATACAAACCAGTTACTTAATAAATACCCTGAAACTTATGTTAAGTTAATGAAGCTATTGCATGAAGAAGGAGATATATTAAGTACAATGATTGACAATGATTATAGTACTCTTACTGTTCAAAATGAAAGACGTCTTAACGAGATTCAAAGTGAACTTACTGAAATGCGTGCTGTTATTGATGTTGACGGTAATTACAAAGAGAATTATTATGAAGCTAATGCAGTTAATAATTATCTATTGTCTCGTCGTCAACTTAATAATAAGTATAAAGAGAACAGACCTAAGGATGCTTTTACTATTCGTTATAAACAAGCTATTGAAGGACTTCAATACCCTGAAACATCTGAAACTTATCGAGAATCAGCTGAATGGCTTAAAGCTAATACCGACTATAAGTTAAAAGGTGAGTTCTTAGATGAGTTAAAGAAGGCTTATATGGATACTCGTGCTGGCAATCCTTTTGATAGTTTTGTTCGTACTATGGCATACGGTAAGTATGATGAAACAGGTGTTATTGACGGTACTAAGTTTACAGAAGTGCAAATAGCTAACTTAAAGAAACATCAAGAGCAAATGTTTGCCGCAGCTGTTGGTAGAGTTAAGCCAAATGAAGAACAAGCTCAAAAGTGGTTAGAGGAGCATATAAGTTATATCAATACTGTATATTACGAAGCCATGTATGTAGCTATGAACAAAATGGGTAAAGTAGTATTTGATAAATGGTATAACGAGAATCATGTACTTAATCCTATTACTAAAGAATACGAACCATTAGCTATTTGGAGACAAATGGTAGTTAAGGACGAAGCTAATAATATGGAATATAGTCCTAAATATAAATGGTTAGAAACTAAAGTTAAAGACAAGTACAAGAATCCTAACTATGATGAAGTTAAGTTACAACCTTCTACTAATAAATATCGTAATGATAAGTATTACGGAATGAATAACTATCAGCAACAACTATATAATAAAGTAGATAATCTACTTAATAGTCTTGTTAAAGATAAACGTAGTCGTGCTTATATTAATCGTGGTTATTTACCTAATCAAGCTGTTGAACAACCTCATCAAGGTTTTACTGATTATTGGCAAGACTTCAAACGTAGTCATGGTTGGTACGATACTCCTAATAAATCTGATATAGAACTTAATTTATATAAAAGATTTAGTAATGCTCCTATGTTACATAGTTTATCAGAGATTAAACTTCTTCCTATTCGTGAGAAACAAGAAGGTGAAACTACTGATGAATATCTAGCTTATGTTCGTGAAACTCAAGCTAAGAATAATGAGTTACGTAAGCAAAGAGCACAGGAAAATGCAGAGCGTAATAATCCTAATGTTCTTGAAAGACTTAATTCATTTATTGATAGTATGTATAACTTTAATACTCGTAATGATATAGCTAGATTAGCTAAAATTACTAGTAATCAATTACGTAATATGGATATTATTAAGAGAAATCCTAATGATAAACTTATGGATAATAGATTACTTAGTAGAATTACTGGTAAACAAGAAATACGTACAACTAAGAGCGATGATTCTAATATAGTTAAGCACTTTGAGAATCAAGTTCGTAAGTTAGTATTTAATGAATTTGAAATGGATGAAGGTACTCGTTCTAAAGTATCTCGTGTTATGCGTAATATGGTATCTAGTAAGTTTATGATGTTAAACGTTACTGGTGGTATTGCCAACGTATTATATGGTAAGACACAGATACAAATGGAAATGGCTGCCGGACAATTCTTTAAATACAAGGACTTCCGTAAAGGTGAGAACGAATGGATGCAGAATGTAGGTAGTTATTTAGCTGATGCTTATAATGAAACTACTAATAACGAAACTAATGCTGTTATTAGATTATTCAATGTTATTGAATCTGATATGGTAACAGAACGTTATGGTAAAGGTAACAATCCTATGGGTAAATTAGAAAATCTGTTGTTTATCCAACAAACTGCGGGTGAACATTATATGCAGAACGCTACATTGTTAGCTATGCTTCATTCTCATAGAGTTGTTGCTGTTAATGGTAAGAATAAAGTAATGTCATTTGAACAGTTTGCTATGGGACTTAGAGAAGAAGCATTGCTTAAAGTTCTTCGTAAGAATAATCCTGAATTAGTTACTAAATATGAAACATTCAGAGATAAAGTGCTTGAATCATATATTGAGAAAGAACGTTATGTTAAGTTTAAAGCTGATATAATAACTGACTTCTTACGTTCTGTTCCTAAAGAGATAAGAGAAGAGTTTAAAGCTACCTATAAAGAAGATACTAAAGAAGAAAGAACTAAGTTCGAGAATCATCCTTCTTTTAGAGAAAGTCTTATCTTGAAAAATGGTGTTGCTACTCTTAAACCTGACAGTGGTCTTACTAATGATGATATTGCAGCTTTCCGTAATAAGGTTATATCAGTTAATCATCAAATACATGGTATCTATGATAAGATTGGTGCTAATCAATTACAACAATCTTGGTGGGGGGCTTTACTAATGCAGTTCCATAAACACTTAGTTCCTGGATTCCAAAAACGTTTTGGTTATCGTTTAGGTCACTTTGACGGTATATATAATGAAACTAGAGAATCTATTAGTAAAGGAACTTATGTTAGTTTAGGTGAGTTTATAGCAATGCCATTTAAGAAATACTACGAACTTAATGATAGTAACGAACTTCAAGCTGTTCGTACTCTTCAAGGAATTGCTAAAGGTTATGCAGATTTTGTAGCTAATCTTACTACTTATTATAACATTCTTCCTGAATATGATAAAGCCAATATTCGTAGATGCTTAGGTGAATGGATAGCTATTACTAAGGCAGTAGCACTATTTGTAGTAGGAAAATTAATGCTAGATGACGATGATGATTCTACACAAGTAGCTGACTATATCCTATATAGTGCTGACCGTCTAATGTCTGAAACTATTCAATATACTCCGTGGGGAATAGTTAATGAAGGTAAGAAACTATATAGTCAACCTGTTGCTGCATTAAGTATTGCGCAAGATAATCTTAGATTATTAGGAGCACTTTGTAGCTATATTATTACTGGTAATCCTGATGATTTATATTATAATTCAGGAAGCTATTCAGGTGAAAATAAACTTGTAGTAAATTTCTTTAAACAAGTACCATTAGTTAATCAAATTATAAAACATCAAAGACTTGGTGCTAATAATAGTTATTATAAAGTACGTAGTAGTCCATTTAGTGGTCTAGGTCAAGTTGTTGCTAATATGATTACTGATGAAGATGAAGAATAACTAACTACTTAATATTACAACTCATAGGAAAGCCCGAACTGCTCGTGAGAGTAATTCGGGCTAATTTTTATATTTTAAATTATTTAGGTGGTGTACAAATAACAGTAAACACATCAGGAGCATCAATAAGAAATATTTTACTAATATCTTTACGAGTAATATTATTATCTCTACAATAATTATCTAAAGCTTTTTCAACTTCTTCTTCGAGATAATACAATAAGACTATACTAGATTTATTTATAAGGTCTTTATATACACCTAACTTTTTAGTTTCAAACTTATTCATTGTCTTCTCTCCTATCAGTTATTATTATCGTATTATCTTCAATTCTTATATTAAACTTATTTCTGTATTCAGTTTGAATCATAGAGAACTTCATTGGACTAAATCTATAAATGTATCTATGATTAACAACATACTTATGTTTAATTTGAGTTTTATATAAAAGATTAAAATCAATAAGTCTATTAAGAGCTTTATATGCAGCTGGCTTACTAATACAACATGCAGACATTATATCTTCAATAGTTAACCTTATAACATTAGTTCCGGTATTTTCTCCGATACTGCATCCAAGATAACGTTGGATATATTCTACTAATTTCCTAGTAGGTTCGCCAATATCTTTACTAGTAATATCATCATAAAGTCTATCAGTAACAACTGTATAATATCCAAAAGAAATACCTAGAATCTTAATACTATCTCCGTCTTCTGTAATAGCATCAAGTTTTATAGATTTCCCCTCTGTAAAAGGTACTGGATATATACTAAGATAATCTAATCCTAAATTTCTAATTAGCCTGTTATTAGAACGAAGTTCAGCTCTATAAACAGACTTATCCTTTAAGTTTTTGTCCATATTTAAGAATTTACATTTGTCACTAAATATAACGAAATTATATAAAATACACAATAAATCGTAGAAAATTATATATCTAAATAAACAGAAAGTTAACTTGGAGAGAAAACAAGTTTAAGTAGATTACACTTAGTGACAACTTAAAATATTGATAATCAAAGAATTAAGTAGTATAATAAATATATTATATTATAGTCATTGTTGTTATTTTTTACATGCTTTATTTGTCTCACTATATCTCGCTCGCCTATCGGCTCGCTTTCTTCCCCCATAGAGGAGCTGGTTTACTGATAATTCCACTCCTTTATGGGGGATTTAGCAAGCTTTGCGAGCGTAGGCAAGTCCAGCAATACAACTATCATTAATACGTTGATTTTATCCAAGTATAACATAAAAAAAAGAACTATCAACAGTATTACTACTATCAATAGTTCTAGTCTATTATGAAGTTTCTATGGAAGATTTCGTTAAAAACAATATTATCATTATTACTATGAATAATAAATATCCCCATAACTTCTTTTCAGCTAATTCTTTTACAATACAATAGATTAACATTCCAAATGGTATTGATGCAAATATTAATCCTCCTATAATTATTCCAACAGTTTCTAGTGTCATATTATTCTTTCTTTAATATCTTTTTTAGCTCTCTTGTAACCTTTCATATAACCTTCTATATAGGCTTTAGTACATAGATTTAATTGCATTGGAGTACAAGGTCTATAAATACAGTTCTTACAAGCTCTACTAAATCCATTAGATTGATAGGCTTTTACTTTAACGCTTATTCTTTTTGTCATAGTATTATAAAATAAGAGTACCAGTATTACTACTAGTACTCTTAATAATGTATAACTAAAAATGATTATTACTTATTATTCTTTATACTTCTTTTCTATCTCTTGTAGTTTGAGATAAACTTTATTACGAGCTTTAAGTTGCGGTAAACAACTAACATATCGCATAGCTTTACGAATCTGTTTAATCATGTACTTCTCCGACTTCATCTTTTATTTCTTCTTTTGGTTCAGAATAAGGATTCCAAGTATTAACGAACTGATTGAGTTCAACTACAATTTTTTCTCGGTAAAAAGTATCATTGTCAGCACCAGGAGTTATATCTTCAAGAACAACATGAAGAGTATTACTACCGTTCTTGTCTTGCATACGAGCTAGACTATTGCACTGATATACCTTATATGGTATCTTAGGATTTACTACTTTAGATTTAATTCCATAAGTTTCTATGGATAATACATTATTTAATTTAAGCATATTTTTTAGTTTTAAATAAGTTCTTTGAAATCAACGCCAGCTCTTGTAAGACGAGAAAGAAGAGTATCAGAATAGTTTCTCATAGAAGTAAGCTAACAAGCCATATCATTTCTCTCTTCTGCATCAAGTTTCTTAAAGAAAGGATTGCCATTAATAAATTTATTAAGTTTACCAATCTTATCGTTAAGCTCTTCATATTCTGTAATTACTCTTTGAATATGAGGAGGATATTTACTTTCTTTAGGTTTAACATTAATACCATATTTAGCCCATTGAAGAACAAAACCAAGATGTGCCCAAATGTCATTAATAACTTCTTCCATAGCATATTGTTTGCCAAGTTCTTCGTTATAGTTCTTAGGGTCAACACAAGAAGAATGACGAACTATATCGAAACCACTACGAGTATGAGCATTAACAACAGTAGTCTTTTCTCCTATTGTTGTAACATCTACATTTGTGATAAAGTTCTCAACATCTTCTTTAATAATCTTAGTACCGTCATTATTCTCTGAAAGAGGATAATACGCAGCATCAGCTACATCTTTAGGTGTCCAACTTTTATATCCATCTGGATAAGTAACTTCATAACCCATATCATCAGGATGAGCATTACCTATTTTATAACCAGTTGATAGAGCCATACTAGCTCTCATTGGTTGAAGTTCAACTATTTTAATTCCAATTGCTTTCATAATTTAATTATTTATTGTTTAAAATTAGTAATTAGTTTATTTTCCAGTACTACCAAATCCTTCTGTACCTCTTTCAGTAGTACCAAGTTCTTCGAGAGTTTCAACTTCATCCCAAGTAATCTTTTCACGATGACGAATAAGAAGTTGACAAACACGGTCGCCTTCTACATAAGGACATCCTTCTTTCTCAATTAACTTATTAAATTCTTGTCTTGCACACATAATAGAATTATAAGCATTTTCGTGTTTAACACGTGTAACAATATCGTTAAAAGCATTACCAAAAGTACTAATAATTCTAATTAATTGACGAGAAGTACGATTCTTGAAAATAACAAGAAGTTCTCCTCTATAACCCCAATCAAGAGTACCAGGACTATTAGGTAGATAATAATCTGTTTTAGTATTGCTACTACGTGGACGAAGTTCCATTTCATATTCATCAAGAAGAGCAAAATGTAATCCTGTATGAATAATAAATCTATCTTTATCTGCATCATATTCTATGCTCTTAGCATAGACATCACAACAAGCATCTCCTTCTCTACCATAAGTAGGTAATGGGACAGATTTATCTTCACGCCAAACTTTAACAGAGACATTATCGATGTCTCGTTCTAGTTTTTGATAAAGTTCATCTTGAGTTAATAAACCACCATTAAATTCAATAATAGCATTAGCTATTGCTTTACTTAATTTACTCATTATAATTATTATTTTTAAATTTATGATAAGAACAATCAGTTGGAGTACTAGGCTTGTAATAACTAATATATGACATTTCTTCGTTATCACAAACATATACTTTATTTCTATATAAAGTAATTTTCTTTCTACTAGATAAATAAGCACAGTTACCGCAAGTTCTGACTTTATTCTTCTTTTCCATATAGATACTTTAATAAATGAACAAACCTGATTATAAATATTACAAATAGAACATGACCTAATATTGGAATAAAGAATAAAGCACAATTAAGAGTAACTGTGCTTATTACTTCATCATCTAGTCTTTCCTTAGTAATCTTTAGTGCTATTGCAGTTATTACAAACTGAATAAAACATTCAATAACAGGAACATCTAATAAGATTGTTTTTAATACGGTTTCTAACTCCATTCTTTACCACAGTTAATACACTTAAAAGCAATTGGGTCATTTTCTTCTTCCCGCGGAACTTCTTCTAGTCTAGCACCACAATTAGGACAACGTGGAACAGTAAATAACTCAATTAGTTTCTTAATAAAATTCTTTATTCCCATACACCAGCCAATGCGTAATTAAGAGCTTTAAGACTAGTATTATAGTCGCCCTCAAATACAGTGTTCTTTAAACGAAGCTCTTCTGTCTTATAGTCTTTAACATTAGAGAAGTAGCCAGTAACAGCATTATAAGCACCATAAGCTGTACCTGCTATTAGTCTTTGACCAACGCCTTCCTGATAATATTCAAAAGAATCACAGAGAGTATTTAGTTTTTGCATAGATATTCCGGCAGCTTCATAAGCAGAATTATCTCTACGGAACAAACCGTTATATAAAGACAATTCATCTACTCTCTCGAATTCTTCCCCCGTAAGGAAAGTTGCAGAGAGATATTTTTTTACTTCTTCGTCTGATACTTTAGTTTTATATAATACTCGATACATATCTTCTTCCTCTTCTATCTTACGTTCGGTAAGACCAAGTATTTCAGGAACAGTAAGTATCTTAGTATTAACACCTTTGTTATGTCTAAAAGATATATAACTTTCAGCTGATATTCTAGCTGCATGAAGTGCGTTCATACAAATAACTCTTATAGGAGTAATCATCATTTGTACAGCACTTCCACCGTCATGACTATTAGTAAAGACAAAATAATGTTGGATAGTATCATTTTTACCACCAATATTAATATCTTTATCAAATGTTGCTGACATAAATATCTTTTGTCCATAACCAAAATATCCTGCACGGTCGAGTTTTACTCTATTACCAAGAGCATCATCAAAGAAGCCAAAAGCCATTTGATTTTGTACTACTTCGTATCGAGACTTTACTTTCCCAAGAGGAATATTAGTATCAGTACGATAAGTTGCAAACTCACCAGGAACATCAACAAATTCAAAGCCGTTAACTACATTAGGAAAAATAGAACCGTCACGACTAGCACCATTATCATGTGCCGGCATTTTTGCAGACAATTGACATTTAGCAACTGTATAATCAAGTTTAGCTTTTACAATAGCTTCTTCTGTTGTTTTACAATCACTAACATCTACTCCAATTTTTCCTCTCCAAGCAATTCCACGAGCTTTGTACTTAATTCTATAATCTGAATCTCTAAAATTAAATTGCATATCTAACTTTTTAATAAAGGTTTTCTTTTATTGAATCAATGGCTTGTTTACGATTACAACCATAAGTATTCATAATTCTCTCGATAAGTTCTTCTACCCAATCTTCTACTTCAAACATATTATTTAATTATTAATGATGTATTAGGTACTTGTTTAGCAATAGTAAGGTCAGCATTTAAATCCAAATTAGCTGCAACAGCTGATTTACTAGTAGAAGATTTAAATTCTACCTTATGAGGATTCTGTCCAATCCATTGAGCAAGATTGAAATTAGTAGCATTTGCTAGTTCTGATAAACGTATATTAATAGTTATTTCAGTATTAATAGCAAATATATCATCAGTAGTTACGTCTAAAAAAGAAGATTGTTCGGCTTCCGACTCCTCTATGGGGGAAGTTTCAGCTTTCATGTGAGCACTGATAATACGAGCAAGATATTCAATACTAAGACTTTCTTTAATTTCAGTACTTGCTAAATATTCAGTAACAATATCCACAAACTGTCGGATAATATCAGAGATACGAATATCATCTAATACAATGGTAGTTGTATTACGAGAATAGATTTTATAAGTACTGCCCTCAATAACTTTGTTACCAGATTTACCAGTAGAACCAAACATAAGAACAGCTTCAAGAACAGCATCTTTAAGACGTCTAAGAGTATTATCTTTTGTTTTCTTAATTTGGTTAACACGAGCAACTTCGTCACTACATTCTTTAACGTCACATTGATAACGTTTAATTACTTGAAGATAATCAGCAATCTTATCTTTAAGATTATCTTCGGTAATACCTAGTTTAGCAACAAGTTCATCTGTTGCTTCACCTTCTTCGAGTTGCAAGATAATATCCTGCAACTCGGCTTTAATACTAAATAAACTACTTCCCATTATATCTTGATTTAAAATAAGGTTTATCTTTAGTAGAATAACACATATAACTAATAGGACAATCCATAGTTCCCCACCTTTCACAATCAGAACATTTAGGAGGACTATCCTTTTTAATTAGTTTTAATAGTCTATTTACTAACTTCTTTAGAACTTTCATTTTCAAATACGTTTATCGGATATTTACTTTTAATTTCAAGAACAGTTCCTTCAACGATAGTATCTCCTATTTTAATAGCTCTAATACGAACTTTCCTATGATATGCAGCTTCTTTAAGATTACTTCCAAATTGATTAATTAATCTTTTGTTTTTATAAATAGCTACATAGAGACCTAGTTGATATTGTTGAGTAATTATTTCTATATTACCAAGTTCTTTATTCTTTATTACTGTTCTCATATTCTTCTCTAATTAATTTATTATGTTCAGAGATAGCTTTCATGATAAGACCGCGAGAATCCCAAAGACTTTCAGCACCAACACTTAAATAGTAGTGTTCAAGTACTTGTTCATTAGACATATTTTGAAAGTCTTCGATACAAGGAACAGCTCTAATAACTTCATCAAACTTATTAGTAATATCGGTTAATAAGCTATAAAGTTTAGAACGAATGATCATGTTATCAGTATTGTTCTGTTTTATCCTAGCAATAAGCATAGGAATTATCTCATCGTTTTGCATTTCTATGAGTTTTCTTATTCTTGTTACGTTTACGTCTCTTAGCAATAGCTTTATAATTAGAACCTTCTTTAGTAGAACTTCCTTTGTAACTATTGTTAGAAGGAAATACTAATTCAAGAGGACTATCATCAAGAAATATACTATAAGGATTATCAAATTTCATCTTCTTTATCTCCTAATGATTTAATATATTCTATGGCTTCTTCACGAGAATAACATAATTTATCTAATTCAATACTACGTTCCCACCCATTACCGTTATTAGTAATAACAGTCACACCATATGTACCTTTAAAGCTAATGCCATTAACTTCTCTATTGTATAACCCATGTTGATTATCTTTTTCGGAACAACTAAGTTCAATAATGTGATTACCAACAGTATGATAACTATCAATAATAGGAGTAAATACATTAGTTCCTTTAATGACACTTTGAAAAATTTTAGCTCTATCCATACTATTTGCTTAATAATTCGTCAAGATAAGAATCTAAGTTCTCAATAATCATATCCAGACAATCTAATTGTTTCTTAAATAGCATCAGCTTAAAGTTACCAATATAATTATCTGTTCTACGAGTATAAGAAAGCTTACAATCTTCGTAATTGCTGTTAGCCTCTATACGAGTACTTTTTAACTGATTAATAAGATTAGTAAGAATGAATACTTGTTTCTTCTTATCTTTCTTACTTATTTCGGCTATAATATCTAAAACACTTTTTATTTCATTTTCCATACTTACTTCCAGTTTGATTTCTACACCATTCAATATTAGTATAATGATTATTAGCACTGTTACCGTCTTTATACCTAACATATTTATATGCATTAGGTTTAGGATTAGTAACAAATGCTTTAGCAACGAGAGTAGCTATAAATAGCTTAGCACTATTACCATTGTGAAACAATGTGACATGAGGTCTTTCACAACCTTTTCCACGATACCATTTAAGATAACGTTTACGATTATCAGACCAAACTCTTCCGTCTTCTCCTATACAATAATTAGGAAAATTAGGAATAGTAACGAATCTAACTGTGTTTTTAACTTCTTCCATACTTTTTATTTAAATAATATGCACGACGTTTAGCTTCTTTAAAGGAATAAATCTTCCTATGCTTAATAATATGATTAAACAAGTCAATAGGAGCATAAACATCAGGAGTTCTTTTAATCTTACCGTTAAGATAATCATCAATCTTCTTATGTAATTCCTCATAGGTTATTACTATATGAATGATTCTAAGACCATGACAATAAGCATTATTATCGTTAGGTTGTCTAACAACAACATATCTACCTTTATCTTCTCCTTCTTTCATTATCAGTTTTACAAATATAATTAATCTTACTAATAGACCAAAGAAAATCTTACTGTTTTCAAACATACGTGATTAGCGATTCTAAGGCTCGCTGTTGAACGCAAGGCAAAAATAATATAGTTGTTCAGGTAAGTATGATAAATCGCATAGAGACGAAATATCGGGTATTCTCGTTGATTTCCCCCATAAAGGAGTGTCGTTACTGTATACTTCCGACAGTCCTCTTTGAGTATAAGCTAACGATTTATCTCACAATCAGAGTATACAATAGAAACACTAACTTTACAAGGGAACAACAAAAAACCCTACTGCCAATCTCTCGACTAACAATAGGGCAAGGCATCAAACCATGACTTACTTTAACAACTTATATACTACAAGGGTATCATCCTCTTCTTCTTTTTCTAACTTAACGTTAGTATCAGATGTAACACGAAGACTTCGTATTATATCAGAAGCATTAATAGAATAATAACCATAATCTGAAACAGATACATTTCGGCATTGACCTTGAATATCTTCTGTAAGAAAACCTAGATATATTGATTCTTGTCCTTCGACCGGGTCGAACTTAACCATTAATAACATCTTTAGTTTATCTTTCAGATATATGTCTTTTATTATCAGTTTCTTCTTCTTATAGTCTATATAAGATTTATTATAATTAACTTTCTTCTTCGATATTATTTGGTAATCCAGTAGGCTCATTATTAAGTATTTTAATTAAATTCCCGTGATTCGGGACATTCTTCACTCCTGACCTACATCTATATTCGACAAATGCTGTCTTACCAATAAGTTTATCTTTATTAAGAAGATAACTTTCACGAGTAGAAGCATCACCAATAGGCATACATTCAAATGTTTCATTATTAATATCATTACTAAGAACGAATTTACTAAACTTAGGTCGTTTAGCTCCTTCAGGAATAACATCAATAATCTTGAATTTACCGTCTAGTATTGGTTTACTTTTGTACATAGTAGAATTACGTTTGCCAAATTGATATGTAGCATAAGGATTACGAAGAATAGCCCCTTCGAACTTAGCTTCAACAAAGATGTCTCGATATTTAATAATATCTTCATCTCCATTAAGATTATCGTAAGTATGAATAAGTACGAAACGTTTCTTATTATTCATGTGATAATCAAGAATAGCTTTAGCATTAACGTAATTAGGCATCTTAAACTTACCAAACTCTGACTTCAATAATGATATACGACTAGTTTGAATCATATCATCGACAGCTAAGTCATAACACCAAAATTGAAGAAAGCGATTATATGGACTTTTAAGATTCTCGGCAGCACTTAGAATATCATTTAGTTCAAGACCGGGAATATATAATTCTCCGTCTAATACTAAATTATCTTCTAACATACGATTGAACTGTCTGTCTGTAAGTACATCGTCTAACATTACATTCTCTAATACTGGACACTTATATTCAAGTCCTTTACGACTACGAAATACAAGTCCTTTAGTTTTAAAGAATCCTTCACCACGCATAACAGCAGATATATTACAACGAACACCATTAATCTTCATTTGAGCTAATAGTCCTTGTTCGTTATTATATTCATATATCTTAGCTAACATAGGAAGAACAAAACCTTCATTATTAGTATTGTACTTAGGAAGATAAGTATCAAGATAAGAATATAATTGACTATTAATTATATTAGGAGTTTCATCTCTAACTTCTGATAATTCCATACCACCTTCTCTACGTTTAGCAGCAACAATAGTTTTCCATTCTTTCTCAACACCTCTAGGTGGAACATATTCAGATGTAGTACCTATCTTACCGACAATACCATACTTTAGAATTATCTTATGACCTAGTATTTCTGCTGACCAAAAGATAGGTTTACCTTGTGCATTACGCTTATAAAGAGTAATACTTTTCGATTCACTCATACTTCTTCAATTTTATATTTATTAGGTTGTTCACGCATAAGACCAATAGCAACTTCTCTATCTATTATCATAGATTTATTAGTATCTATAACAATAATCCTGACTTTAGGATTAGGAGAGGGAGATGTAACAGATTTCCACTCCTTTATGGGGGAAGATTTGGTAATCCATTTATTAGTCTTATTAGTTCCCTTTTTCTTTTCGTAAACAATAGGAGGATTAACTTCTTCATATTTAAGATTAGCTTCATGAATCTTTTCAAGAGATTCTTTATCATAACCTAAATATATAAGAGCTGCCATTATCCATTTATATCTGAAATGAATAGTTTGAATATAAGGATAATTAGGTAAATCTAATTCGTGAAGATAACTAGCAATAGTATCGGAAGTACCGTTAACTTTAAGATTATGTTGAATCATTCTTATATCAGAATCATCTAACTGATAACTAAACGGATTTACGTTGTTTAACTTCATTTGCTGTAAGTCTTACAATTATATACTTTTTAGGTTTACCTATTCTCGCATGATAGAACTTGAAACACTTTAGATAATCAGTACTTTCAGTCCACTGTATAAAGTTTCCTTTAGATACAGATGTATTAGTTTCATAATTAAACTCTCTTGGAATCTTATGACTACTATACATATCTTTATCTAAGTAATTCTTAATGATAGCTAAGTGTTCAGGATTATCAAACTCAAAGTTACCATAAATTTTTATCTTAGAAAAGTCAATTGGTGTACCGTCAGAAAGAGAGAGACGAATTAAAATATCAGGATTATCAACCATTTGTTGTCTGACATCATCGAGATACTTCTCTTCTTCATCTGTTAAAGGATACATAAAATAATAGCTATAAACATTTTCGCTATTACCGAAACTATTTATAGCTATTCTCTTTAATGGAGCAAATAAATTAAAATCAATTACTCTACGTTCTTCTTGTGCCTTTGGAAGTGGCACATATTCTTCTTCTCTACTCATATTCAAATAATGATTCAGTTTGTTCTATAAACGAATTAATAGTTTCTCTTGAATACATACTAACTAACTCCGAGAAATCTTTAGCACCATAACTTCTTGGAATAACAATAGGTATAATACCATATTCTTTTCGTAATCTACGAGCACCACGTACTCCTGTCAGGTCACAATCGAAAAAAGAAATAAGTATTCCATTATCATTTAGCTTAGATTGAAGCCAGTTATATTCGTAATCTTTGAGAACATAGCTCTCCGAAGTAACATTAATTACTCCTATTTGAGACTCTGACAAATTCCCCCGTAAAGGGTAGGAATGTAACCAGTAACTTAATGCTAGATTGTCTTTATATGATTTAGTGATAATAATTATATCATATTTAGGTTTATCAAGATTAAGTATTCCAACAAGACCATTATGATTAGTTATAAACTTGATTTCTCCCTTACTCCTATCTCGAAGAGGAAAATAACATTCGATATTATAAATACCATTACTATCAAGTCCGGTAACATAAGCATAACAAGGGTCTGATTCCTTATATGTATATTTAGGACTAGGTTGACAATACCTATTAATATACATTTGGTCAACAGGATAGACAAAATGAGTATTAAGCCAATGAAGACCAATTCCCCATTTTTTCCAAATATTCTTATCGTTATTATTCCAACTTCTAGTAGCTATTTCAATAATAGGTTTACTTGCTTTGATTTTAGATATTACTTGTTTAAGTAGAATTTCATTCTCATCGTCAACTTCTCCGTCATATATTATCTTACGGAAAGTATAAGCTATGTGCTTTAATACATAATAGAAATCTGCCTTATTAGCAACATTTATATGACGACCAGTTTTAAAACTTAGAACATAAGCTACTAAGTCAAAACAGTCGCCAAACAGTACGCCTGAAAAATCTCTAACTTTTAGCTTATGTTTATTATTGAAAGCGAAACCTAAAGTAGGATGATTATCAACACGTAAAGGAGAACATATAAGAACATTGTTTTCAACACAATCGTTAACTACTGATACAGGTATACCCATATACTTAGCCATAATCATTTCCTGACTAACCTTAGATAATATAAACTCTTTTGTTAAGTCTTGTCTTATTCCTCTACGCATAGTATAACTAGATAAAATAAGCCTAGCTTTTACACTAGGCTTATAACATTATTAACGAAATATATTTGGATTACTTAGAATGGAAGTCCACCATTGTCTTCTGAATCAGGAGCAAATGCAGAACCTTCAGTTGGATTAAAACCACCTGCCGCACCAAAGTTTGGCATACCACCCATACTAGGTTGAACAATTCCTGCACCCATTGCAATACCACCAATACCTGGGGCAGCTGCAAGATTAGGAGCTTTCTTTTGTTTTGATTGAACACCGTCCATAGGAGCAATACGTTCCTTAGTAATATCGAACATAAGACTAGGTTCTTTGAAATGAGTAGCATCTAACATGAACTTCTCTTCAAAGATACCTTGTCCGACAATGTTCGGAAATACTAAGTCGCCTTCTTCTGAACCTTGACCGGAGAAAGCCCAATCACCTTTGTTCTTGTAGTAACGATTAAGTCTGAACCAAAACTGTCTTTGGTTGCCTACTTTATCAAGTAATGCAGACTTACCATTCTCACCACCTGTTTCAACAAGTTTAACTACATTGTCAAACAGAACTCCCCAAGCCTTAATAACATCTTCTACTTCAACTGGTTCATACTGACCATTATCATCATAATCAACATAACCAAGTTCAAGCATTTCAGATTCTTCGTCAGTCATTTCACGACCTTTAAATACAACTACATCAAGGAAGTGTTTTATCCAAGCAAAGTCCATATTAATAAACTTCTCTTTAGAACCGCCAGGAATATAATCAACATTACTTTCATAGGGCCAAAATGTCTTACTAGCAACACGAACATCAGCAGGATTAGTATGAAGAGAAGTAGCTTCAATAACAAGCTGTGGAATAGCTTTTCCTGCAAATGCTGGACGCATATTGTTATCTTCCTTCATAGTTACCCAAGCAACACGAGCATGGAGATGACCAACAAATAACCAAAGATTATTAATAGCATCTTTGTGAGAGAACTTCTTACGAGAAGTAGTTCTTGTTTCATTACTAATACCTCTACGACGCTTTTTAGGAGCAGTAGTTGCAGCACTATTAGCTGGTTGATTTACTACTGATTCATCTACTTTGGCAGTTCCTTCTTTTTGAGTACTCATAAAAATTGTTTTTATAAAGATTAATACTAGCAATAACAAGTTGTACAGGCTTGCTATTGTTTATTGCAAAGTTTCCAAATATAATAAATTTCAAAATTATAGCCAATAAAAAAGAGCTAAATTCAATTAAGAATTTAGCTCTTTATAATCTAGCTATTACTGGAAGAAGTCTTATTTAGCTGACTGACGAACAGAAGGTTCTTCATCAGACTGGAAGACAATCTTGTAAGCACTAACTTCAACAGTTTCTTTTTCGTCACCGATAACTCTACCAGTTTCAACAGCAACAGAGAAAGGTTCGTTAAGTTTAACCTCGAATACACGGTTAATTTTCTCTGCATCTTCACCGAGATTCTCTTTCAATTCATTCCACATACTGGAATCAGAGAAAGTTAACGGCAAACCAACACCATTAAGATTGGAAGAAGTAGAAGTACGTGCACCAGAGTAAGCACGAGTAACAGGAGAATAATCATCAATAGTGATTTCTTCTACTGACTTGCCAAGTTCCTCTGCAATCTTCTCTTTGTTCAGTTCAAAAGCAGCAGCTTTTTGTTCAGCTGTCATACGAACACCAACAAGTTTAACTTTACCGTCTTTCTCGAACAAAGGTACACCTTTACAGATACCATACTCACCAAAAGTTTGGATAAGTGCAGCACGAGCAGCTTCTGTACCAAATTCAACATTGTTAGCTTCGCACCATGCAACAACTTCAGCATCACGTTCAGCAATAGCTGCATCAATATCAGCAATATTACTAATAAACTGAACTGTATCGCCAGGAACAAGACCCATGATACGAGTAACTGCACCTGTAAGACTAAACTTAGCTTTAGTGCTGTTAGCTGTCAATGTAGGTTCGTTACTAGATTGCATTACTCTCTTACCACTCTGTACTGCGGAAAATCCAAATTGAAGTCCCATAATTGTAAAATTTTAAATGATTAATAATTAATTATTAAAAGTGAGCATATAGCTCATTGTTAGCGTAAAGTTTTGTCTTATTTCGTATCTATTGATTAGTAATAGTTAGACTTCTATTACTATCAAATCTCTACAATATCAGCATCATCAATACTCATATTGTTCACTATCTTAGCTTCTGTTGTTTCCATACAACCAAGTATGACATCAGCCGCTATATCACGAGCTGCAAGCGTAAAAGCTCTATGACCGATAAGTGTTCTCATATACTTAGTATAAGTATCTTTACTAGCAAGTCCAGCAGTTACAGCATCGCTATAACTAAAATGACCAATACTAGTAATAACTCTATTATCTACTATACGAGTAAGTTTATATTCAGTAATATAATCACAAGGAACATTAGGTATTCGAAATATTGGAACTAATCCTTTCGCTGCAATATCTTTAGCTTGTTGTTGATTAGCTGCAACACCGAACTTATTATTCAACTGATATTCCTTGTAGATTGTACCGTTATAATCTTGATAATTTCTAACTGGATAAATACCAATTTCGTCATTATCAGCACTAGCATTAAATTCATCAGCTTCTCTCTTGCTTTTGAATCGCCTACAATAGTCAGGTATCTTACTATCTATATAAACATTATTACCGTCTGTATATTCATACAGAGCTATATAATCTTTTGTGCACTCCCATGTTATAGCTGCCTTCAATAATAATGCTTTGATTAAGTGAACGTCTAATGTAGTTTTACCATTAATAACTCCTAGATGTTCAATACAACTAGTAAACGGTAAACCTAACTCTTTAGCGCGGCTATATATTGCAAGACCGTCTTGAATAGTCTTAATACCGCACTTATCACTAGACATTACTGATTTCAGATACAACTCTAACTTACTCCTATCATCGGGATTGTAAATGTCTAGGGTATTAAGAGCAGAAGCCATAACCATACTATTATTATTTGGTTTTGCTTTTGGTTCTGTCTTAGCTAGAGTTCTTTCATTCTCTGTCTTTACTTCTTCCATTATTTCAAAGGTCGCTTATTGATTACTCTACAAAGATACTAATTTCTTTGTTAACTCCAAAGACTAGCATCAATTATTCTCCTATTATGAAATCAATTTCACTATCTTTAACTATTTCATAGTCTTTTCCTCCTTTCGTCTCTATTAACTTCTTCTCTTCGTTCGTACCTCGACAATATATCTTATATATAATGTTAGGTACAGAACTAAAAGATAGATTAGGTATTCGATATTTTAAGTCTCGTATGGAGCTACAAAGAGGTGACGTGAAAATTACAACGTCTACAACTCCTTTAAAGCTCGTATCAATAGAATTATTTGCCGACAATACTTTCATATAGTCGTCATTAAACAGTTCCAAATTTCGCGTTCTTTGGGCTTGAGCTTTTATGATTACAGGCTGTCCGACTTTAGCTCCTGATTTATATACTTTAGGTTTTCCGTTTTTGTCATAAGCCTGTATTCCTTCCATATCGTTATGATAGTTTCCGCAATAATTATACTGTAATATACTTATTCCAGTTTGGAATATCTCACCATTAGTCATAATAGATTTACCCTCATACTTTATATTAGCATTTAGATATTCTGTTACTTTACTGGCAAATACTCCATTCTTTGAAATAATTAGTATTCTCTTGCCTATATTTTCCTTAACTATATCAAGTATAGCATCTAGCTTAACAATATTATCAGTTATTATCTTAGTTCTTTCTCTGATAATATTATAAGTTTGATTAACTCTCTCAATTAAAGAACTAGGATTATATAGTTCGTCTATCTTACGACACATAGCATCAGTCATATCCATTTTAGCTGACCAACCATTACTTTCCGCTACTTGCAATCTACAAGTTTCAGCTGCGATATTTAGTCTAGGATTACCAGTACGACATTCTTCTAACTTATCAAAACTACCAAATATAGTAACACTTTCATTAATATATTGGCTACATCTATCATAATAGATTCTATCAGCATCAGTTAGGACAACACCTTTTTGGTACTCCTTTATGGGGGAATGAATAGAACGATTGATTAAGTGAGCATAATTAATTTCATATATTTTAGGCGCATACTTATACATAAGTACAGCATTATCAGCAACACTATCAATAGAATTGGTAGCAAGTAGTTTAAACTTAAAGTAATTACCATTATACTTCTCTGCAATTTTTCGGAACTTCTTAACATTAATAGTAATAAGAACATCTTTATGACTATTAGCACTTGGTTTATATGGAGAACGTTCAACATATTCACGAGTAAGTATAAGACATTTCTTATCAGTAATTAATTGTTTATGAATGTCCTTTAATTCAGAAGTGTTGTCAAGATAATAAGTAATGTTAGCTCTATCTTCCATTGTCTCTGTTATTATGAGAGACGTAAGTTCAGGAGTTTTAGCTACCATTTTATCAAGAACCATTGTAACGAAATTCATTACGCTTAATGGTTCGGATAGAATAACACTACCCACACCTTTGTTATCAGACCATTTATTAGCAGCTTCATTATAAATATCAGTTACATCATTCATAAGACAAGTTGTCCTTTATAATATTCAGGATTAATAAGAACATAACTATGATTAAGAGGACTATTTAATAGAATAACATTATTATCTATTAAAAAGTTCCAACCATAGTCATTAGTAAAAGAAATGATTAAATATTTTAATATAGTATCATAACCTACTATCATTCCTTTAAATCTACCATACATAATCTCTTTTCCAAGATTAGCTATACATATCTTTTCTATATCCATTTTATCAATCAAACAAAGTATTTCTCATTCCATAGTATTTCTTAACTAAACGTTTACCTTTACCTTTATTATTACGACTTTGCTCTATTGGTTCAATAATAGCCATAGCTTCATTATAATAATATAAGTAATTAACATTTAGTTCAGATATATCAGTATCATCAACAGTATTACATATAGAAACACGTTGACCTGCACATAAAGAACTCTTTTTAACTTGTTCTTCACCATTATCATTCCAGCCCATACTCTCAACCTTCATGAGGGTTCCCCCCGTAGAGGAGATGTAAAACCTTGTATTCCTCTGCACCACATCTGTTCTTATCTTTCCGTCTACTACATGAGTAAACTCTAGTCTATACTTATGATTGACATTTTGAGTACGACAGAAATCAAGAATAGATTTAGCATTACGAAGAGTTTCCATAACAGGAGTACCGTTAATAAAGTATTCAGTAACACATTTAGCTACAATAGGAGAATTATATCCTTTAGATAAATCCTCTAAGAACATCTTAGGATTCATTCTACCTTTGAATTTTCTACCATTATTAGGTTTTACAGTAAGATAACTATTTACTCCTTCTGTAACATACTTAGTATATGGAGTAAATTCACCTGTCAATCCAACTACTTTCTCCCATTCGTGACAAATATTACAATATAATTCAAACTTATCTTTTGGTATTATAGAAACAATACCGTCAGTATTAGCACTTATTATATGAATGCCTGCAAGTTCAAGTTTCTCTATTAACATTAGTAGAAATAATTGCCCATTAATAGTAACTTGATACATTGCTTTCTTATCACACAAGAAAGATTGTTCACTACCCATTTTACCAAATATACCAGCATTTGCTACAATCTTTAGACAAGCAGCAGCAGTAGCATGTTTATCTCTCTCTTTACTATCAAGAGATTTATCTTTGGATAAATGTTTATGTTCTAGTCGTTCATCAACAATAGTATCAGCTATACGAAACCATGCCTTAGGAAGCAGATGTTTCTGACATACTTTAAGACTTCTAATAATATTAGGATACATTGAATTAATATCAAAATCACAAATATATATATCAGAAGTACTAACTCCAATATTGCCACTACTATCATAAGGATTACCAATAGTAATATCAGTAGCACCTGAATAATCAGCAGAACTACAATAAATGTTCGGAATCTCGTTTGAGTGTAAACCGCCTGTTGCGATAGTGTATGACGTGCCCATGAAGGTAAATTCCCTGTCAAATTCGCCCTTTTCCCCACGTAGGGTTAGCGAACGTATGTCTGACAAAATATCGTTCAATTCAGGCGTGGAAAATGCGATTTTATCTGACAAAATTTCGGAAACTACGATTTTCCTACGTATTGTCTTAGTATCGATGAAGGCTTTAGGGTGTAGACCAGTATATTTACTATATAGTTTAACAATAACTTTATCAGCTATCGTACTTCTACTTGCAGAGAATACATCTACCTTATATTCTTCACTAATACGATACCTTAGAAGAACTTCTTCTTGATTCATTCTAATTAGTTCGGCAACAATATAAACATCATTGTCATTATAATCAGCCATTTCTTGAAGATATTCTTTAGGTATGAATCGTTCAAATATATTACGATAATGGATATTAAGTTCTCTATCTGTCATTCCCTTAGCTTCGGGAAGTCTCTCGTGATAATAATGTCTATCTAAGTCACCAATAGGTGGCATAGTATACTCTTTTAGATTATACCATTTAATATTAATAGAAGTCTGTTTAAGACTTTTATGATAATGGTCTAGCCTAAATATTTGGAATAAATCCAAGTCTCGAAATGCCACGTTATTACGCAGTATAAGAGAAGTGAAGTTATCAGTCCAAAGAGTATCATTATTAGAATTACGAATAACTCTCTGTGATGTTTCATATAGAAATGTAATAAGTTTACTAGGTTTATCAAATTGATTATAATACATTAATAATGCACTTAACATTAAGCGGTCGTACTTACGATTATTATAACCGAAGTAATCTGCCTTCTGTATTAACCAATATAATAGATTAAATAAATCACTATCATCATCTTCATATAAAACAAAACGTTTCTTAGGTATTGTTTCTAAACGTTTCTTTATCTCTGTAACACTAAGTTTATCAATAATAGGAATAGCTTTTCCCTCATTATCAACACAATCAGAAAATGTTTTAAGATAACTACGTAAATCAACAAATACTACCGAGAAGTAATTTCTAGTTACTTCGACATCATAACACATAGAACTCATATACTTATACTTTTTATTTACCGTAACACAAATATAAACGATTTTTGCATCTACTACAAGCAGTATATAATCTACGAAGAGTTTCATCTATATTTCCCCACGGATTACCAGTACGCATATCAAATACAATATCATTTATATCTACATATACATCAGAATAAGTACTTCCTTGAGCTTTATTAGCTGTAAGAGCAAATCCATAATCTAAGTCACGACTAAACTTAATCTTACCAGTAGACCTATCTAATAAGTTAACTAGTAACAAGTTCCTCTCTCTAAAGTCATAGTATTCCTTCCAACGCTTACTTCTATTATATTTCTCTGCATTAATTGCATTTTGAATATAAGTTTCACCTAACTTATAATAAAGCATAACATTATTTAAATTAGAATGGTCTACTACAAATAAAGGTTTAGTTCTATTACCACCATTAACTTGAATGAACGTAACATTGAATCCAAAGATTTCATCTTTATTAGTAAAATTCTTAATATCATGTATTATATAATCTTCAGAATTTACAATAATAGTATCTTTAAACTCATCAACAAAAGTATTATAAGACATTACTAAATCATTACGAGTTAGAATTGCTTTATCACTACCTTCGATGATATTGTTACGAATAAATTTATTCCATTCAGATACAGATTTATTAGTATAAGTTATTAATCGACAAGTATCAACATCTCTAGTAAACTCTTCATTATAAAATCCGTCTATTACAAGAGATTGAAACTCGTATGCACCACAAGTATAATATCCTTTAGTTTGAGTTGAATCGAAAGCATACCTGTTTTTATTGATATATTCTAGGAATTTCCAACTCCTATTATCAATATCTTTTCTTAGTATCTTTAATAACTCACTAACAGGATTATCTTCTTCTTGTCTAACAATCTGTCTAAGAGTATAAAACTTAACATTATCAAAACAACGTGAACGAGACTCTTTAACTGGTTGAAGTTGATGAGCATCACCCATAAAAATAAGCATACAACCAAACTGTTCACATTCTCTTTCTATAAGAGTTTTAAGATTAATACCAATCATAGACGCTTCATCAACAATATATAACTTATATTGCTTAATCTTCTTTTCAGCTAATGGGTCAAAAGGAGGATTATTAATATCAAAATCAGTAACATCAGTATTAAGTCTTAAACCTAAATCACTAGCCACAGTAGACGTAGAATATCCAGTAGATGCGCGAAGTACACGAGCAGCTTTATGTGTAGGAGCTGCAAGACCAATAACGGATTTAGATAATCCGCATCGTCTAATTACTTCACGTATCATATATGTCTTTCCTGTACCTGCCGAGCCAATAAGAGCACGTTTATAATCACCTACAACATAACCTTTCTCAATAAAAGCTACTAGGTTTTCATAAGCAATCTTTTGGTCACGAGTAAAACTATTTAAGACTTTATCGTCTTTCTTAGCATCATCAAACTTTTCAAAATTCATTGCATTTTAATAAGAATCTATCAATATTATCACGACATTTAAGTATATAACCTTTAACAGGTAATCCTATCTTAAATGGAATATAACAACTAGGCATAACACAATAGGCATCAGTACATCTAACAATTTTAGTAGGTCTACCATAATTATCTAATGTACGAGTATATATTGTCTTAAAACCTTTACATGAGTACGAACGTTCAGATAACATAATAAGTTCATTACTATCTTTAGGTTTAAACTTATACATGTTATCATGTAGAACGATAGTTCCAGTAACAATCTGCATTATTACTTTCTCACGAGGAATTTTCTGTTCCTCATTTACCGCTGATAGTTTAAAACTTAATCCCATAATATTAAGGTTTGACTATTTGGTTAACACTATACTGTACGCAACACGTTCCTTTACGGGGGAATATCTTATATTTATCAGTATTCATAATTCTAGGTAATGGAGTAATTTCACAACATCTATCACTATGAACATCTACGATAATACAATGATAAGCATTAACACATAAATCATGAGATATAACAGCTTTAAGTCCTTCAAAATATACATCAAAAGTACTATCAGGATTAACACATTGTTTTAAATCTACAATCATATTAATTAGCTTTAGTTTTATATATTTCGTATAACTTATTAAACTCATCAGAAGGCATACAAACAATAGGAACATTAGTATGCATTTGTTCTTTAGGAACAATACAATTTCTTGCAGTAATTATTCTATCATCTTCAACAAACATTGTTTCAAGAACTAGACAATTATCAGCATCTAATATTTCTTTACACTTAGGACAGATATAAATATCATCTGTACCAAACACAAGAAGCTCATCACCACAGACTAGACATTTACCAGTCGTGACAATGAGCTCACCATTATCTTGTTTAAACTCGTTTAATTTCGGCATAACTAGGAATACGTCTCCTTTCTTCCATTCTAACAAGTTTAACACTAGTACTTTCAAGTACATTAAGAGTAAAAGCTACTAATTTGTAACTTTTCTCACTTTTTCCAAATTTAATTTTCTTCTTAATCATTTACGTTTAGTATTTAGTTATTACTTAATCGGAGTATCTGACGCTCCGCTTCGCTTCGCTTTATTCCCCCTTAAAGGAGTTGTGAATTGTTTAACCTTTTGCTTAATTTCATTTATAACAGCTCTATTCTTATCAATACTATCATTGCTATAAAGATTGTAACTATGTGTTTCATCAATATTTCTATTAATATCAAGAACAAATAGATACATACTAATATAAGAAGTATTATTAAGATTGCAATTAGTATAAAGGTCACTAGAGAGTTTAGTACTATACAATAGACTAAGTTGTATCTTCTGTAACTCTTTAAACAATTTAGTAAATTCTTTCTTATCCATGTCGGTATATTAGTTTTTAGTTAATAATCAATTAAAAAGGAGAGGACGCTTCCTCTCCTACCATTAAACTATTGACACCTAATTCTATCTCACGACAGTAATTTAATTAGGGGTAAAAATTAAAAGACAAATAAAGTTTTTCTATCTCACGACAGTAAATGCAACTTGTATGTTAAACACAATACTATGTATTTATAGCTGACATTTTACGAAGAGGATTTCCCTTACTTCAACCATTTGGTTAATGTTTCAACTTAGATTAGTCATCATCAGAGCTATCATAAGAAATAGTACGATTCTCACGAACAGTACTATTAGAATTCCATAAAACCTATATCTACTATCTTCACAAACAACAGATATAAAAACTACAATACGACAAAATTTAATTTTAGTTTAACTAAAACAGACAAACAAAATTGGCAAATTACTTATTGTATATCTTTGTATAATCTACACAATAAAAATCAGGACAATCCTTAAGAAATGATTCACATATTCTACGAGCTTCATCTTTACTATTACCAGAGTAAAGAGTTTTTAGCATTACCATTAAAAGACTTTCTTAGCTTATCATTCTTATCTAAGAATACAAGATGATTTTCAGAACAATAGAATACAGAATAAATCGGAGCTTTACTAGCTTCATATTTAGCAAGAAGTTTATCATAAGATTCTTTAGCACTATCTCTCATATCACTAATATATTTGATATAAGGAAGTATAATGCTATCCCATTGTTCAACAGCTTTAACCTTATCTTCAATAGAATATTCACCGTCAAGAATATCTTCAAGAAGTTGATTTAATGATTTCACATTAATAGATTCAATATCTTTAATAAGTTCTTTATTAAGTTCTCCATTAATAAAGCGTTTATGAAATTCTTTCTTAGCTTTATCAATAATATCAGAACCCATACTAGCAGCAATAATTGCTTCAATAATCTCTTTCATTATAGTAAGTTTTAAATTATACAATAAAAAACTCTACTAATATTACTCTAGTCTCACGACTTGAATAATCTTAATAGAGTGAACCGACATTACTTAACCCTTTTGTCAGATATGAATTAAATTGAGTATATATCGGAATTATACTAAACGTAAAATCATTGTAATAATAGCACCAAGAGCAATAATAGCTGCAATAACAAATGCAGAAGAATTATACTGATTCTTAGCTTTAAGCTCTTCACAATCCTTCTTAGCTTTAGCTAAATTAATTTCAAGAGATGCAATGCTATTTTTAAGAGCCTTGTTATTAGCTTCTAAAAAGTTATTACTAGTAACAAGTTTAGAACACTTATCAATAAGATTCTTTTGTTCGCTAGAAACTTTCTCATAAATATATTTATAATGATTAAGACCAGCATTAGATTTATCCAAATCTTTGCGCAAACGAATAACTTCTGTCTTTAACTCATTGACAGTAGGACGTTTCTTACTAAGAACATCAACTTTATTATTTTCTTCCATAACTATTATTATTTAATTAATTTTCAATATGAGTTATATCTAAGTCGAGGTCTATATTATCCTCACTTAGAGTATTGCCAGTATTCCAATTATTAGCTATTTCACAGTCAAGATAGTCTATATCGTCTACCAAACCACAAATAGGAAATTCTATGCCTTGTTCTTCGTACATAATCATAATCGTTTAATACGGATGCAAGTATAGAAATAAATAATTGAAATACCAAACAATACAGATAATTTTATTAATTGATATTACTAAATGCTATATATGATTTATAAGTAGAAACAATATCACTAGCAGGAAAACCGCAATTAAGAAGAGCATTAGTAATCTCGGCAGTATAAACATCGCAACAAGTAATACTAAAGTTTTCATCATTAAACTTACGAATAACAGTAGGAGTATTAGCCTCAATAAAATAGATATTCATAGCATCGACATTATATTCAATAATATCATTTTCATACTTGAGTAATACAGTTCTTGGAGAAATAGAATATCTTAATTCATTAAATGCTTTACTAGCAATACTTGTATCTTTAAATGATATTACAAATTTACTATCAATACTATTAATAATATTATAACCGCTTGAATCTAAACCATATTTTTCATTAGGTTTAAGATATTCCTTAACAGCACGAAATGCTCGTCTATAATATCTGAACCAATAAGTTCTTTCAGCTAAATCAGAAGTTTTACTTTCTAACTTTTCTGTAAGTGCATTATTTGTTTCACGATATTTATTTAGTTCATATTCAATATCAGAAACATTAGCAGCACAAGCCTGAAAATTAGCAATATCAGCTTGGAGCTTAATAATATCAGATTTAAGTTGTTCAATCTCTTCGTTCTTCTCACTAATAACTCTAGCACGAAGATTTAATTCACTAGACAGTTTACTAATTTGAGTAGACTTATTAGCAACATCGGCTTCTAATTCAGAAATAGTTTTCTCTAATTCAGAGATTCTATTAGATTCAGCAATACTATAATTATTACCAATATCAGAAATCTCACAAATAGAAGTAAGACATTGATAATCTAAATCAATAATACAACCACTAACTTCAATAATAAAAACTCCATTAAGATGAGATACAAAAGTTAGATTCTTTTTATCATTTACAACAGCTTTCATAAATACAAGTATTAATTATTAAGAATTTAATTTTAAAAGTAATGAATCTATATCATAATAATATAGTACGATATAGTAAACGAATAAAGCTAATAACTATTATATAAGTTATTATAGTTTGAACTAAAGAACGGACGATAAAAACCTTCTTATAAGAAAGGTAATTAAACATCAAATACAACAAACATATAACTATTCCAATTAAAGATAGAAATATATGGAATTGATAAGTAGTCATATACTAGAAAGATTAAATATTGCAAAACAGATGATAAGTATAGCCATAACAGCTATAACAGATATTGTCATAGACAAAATACTAGACCTCCTATCAATGAGATAGCTATTCAATAAGAAAGTAGTAATAACAAATAATAATACAGTTATTATAAAGAAATAAATATCGGTATTCATAATGATATAAGTTAAATGGTAAATAAAAGGTGAAGATGTAATAGCAATCACGCTCCTTTATGGGGGAGAAAAGCGAGCTTTGCGAGCGGGACTAGACCAGCTAAGTAACAAACCAAATAGTAATTTAGATACTAATAGTAATATATATCTATACATATCTATACACACTACACTTATTCTATTATTCAATCTATTGGTAATAATACTATCCAGTCTATTATATAGCCTTATATTCAATCTATTGGTATTCTCGTTATCAGATGTTATATATAGTATTAATATACTAGTGAACTATTCTGTAAGAATAGGAACTAGACCTCATACAATACAACCAAGATATAATACTAATAGTATATAGTGAGATTGGCAATAGTAAGATTAGATCAAAACCTAATAGTAATAGTAATAACATGTGATAGTACAATAGTATATAATATAGTAACAATAACGATAGTAACAATGACGATAGAGTATCGGAAATATAGTATTGGAAATATAGCGATAATAGTACAATCGAATAAATTTGATTTATACTCTATATGGATTTTGAATTAGTTTTAGGGTCAACATTAAGAGGTTTAGTTTAGTAAGTATGAGTAGTTGTATTGAGTTAAGGGAATGTAGTTTCGCTATCATCTCTATATCTTACTATTCATACTACTATTGATGCTATTGATATTAGTAATAGTCTTCTTCCTATTGATGTTGATACTACTATTCATACTATTCATACTACTGATGTTGATAATACTATTGTTGATACTACTGTTGTTATTGTGTGAGCTTGCTCCTATTGTCTGCGACAATAGTCACCGACCTTGCGGACGGTCTTTCGACCCCTATATATATATATATTATAATTATATACTAACGTATATAATATATATATATATAATATAGACGCATCTGATTCTGTATCAGATTTTCTAACTTTGCTATTAGTCCATTACTCTTGGCTAACGTGGAGCTGCTGCGACCCTTAAGGTTTTGGTGTGGTTTTGCAAGGGTTTTAGCTTATCAGTTGGTTAGTATCATCGCTTAATTAATCCTTTTTGCTAGTTCTATAATATCATCATGTAACTTACTTAGATCTTTATGTAAATTATTTATGTAATTTACACTAGCTTTATAATTAGCAACTAGCTTGTTAATAGCTTCGGTTAAATCATCGACAGTAACGTTCTCGACAGTACCGTCAGTATAAGTGATTCTAACTCCTATTCTAGTAACAACAGTAATATTAATAATGCTTTTATTGATTATATCCATATTGGCATTTGTTATTGGTTATTGTTTAATATTTTAGATTACTTTAGTTTTAACTTATCAGCTGATTAGCTTCGCTTATCAGTTGTAGTATTTCGCTTATCAGGTGACTAGGGTCGTTTCCAATCCTTAGTGGCTTTGCCTGAAGGCTGTGCCCGAAGGCTTTGCCGGACGGCGAGCATAAGTCGAGAGTATTGTTGAACACGTGCCGAATGGTGTAACTTTAGTTTAGTAGTGGAGATTTCTCTCCACTACGTAACTGGTTAGGCTGCACCCTCTGCATCAGGCTGGTATTTAGCCAACATATCGGCTACGAGCATTTCGTCCGCAAGGGACAACGTACGCATACTAAGTTCGTACGGGAAATACTCGTAACGGTCGTGTTCATTAACACGTTCCTCCTTAGCCATTTTACTGGCATACGGATTTACAAATATCTCACCTGCTCCAAGCACGTGTCCAAGCACGCTAATACGTGCTTTCTTGAAGATAACGTGCAACACTGACAGAGGTGCAGTCATAACAGCATTGGCGAGCATTGGTTCGCCTTGACCTTTGAGAATAGCTGAAAGCTGAATACGAGTAGTAAATATATTACGAGTTGTAGACTCGACATAAGTACCACTAGCAGCATCTTTAACAAACTGTGGAATGTTGCGATTAACAACAACAGTAAGGGCACCAGCATAACGACTACTATTATCAATGATATTAGTAATCATCAAGCTATCGTGATTCTCAAAATCAGGACGGTCAAGCAACAGACGAGTAATATCGTCTGCATCCTTTCCGTGATACTCGGACAAATCAACGATACGTGCATCATCATTACTAGCATCATTAGCGTTAGCATCATCATTGTTAGCGTTAGCTTTAGCTTCTTCAGCAGCTTTCTTAGCAGCTTCTTCAGCAGCTTTTCTAGCTGCATCATTAACTCTTGTTCCCATAATACAAATAAATTAAATGTTATAAATCGGTTAGCAACTGTTCAACCAATGTGCATCCTAACCACACACACAATGGCAATATGTTTATAGTCATTTGATTTGATAGTAACTGCAATATGTTTATAGTCATTTGGTTTGATTAGTCCAATAGTTCTTTTACTATATTATTTATGTCTAGTATCAATACTAGTACGACCAATAGTATTAAGAAACTATTCACATGATTGTCATACAACTTAATGTAACTTAGATGTATGAATACTGGCACACCTAGCATACTTAATGCCAAGTGTACCACTTTAATCTTATCACGAGTACTCATACGTATCTAGTATAATAACGTGAACAAAATTGTTCATAAGTCTCGCCTGCACGACCATGCGCTCTCCAATCACGCTTCTGTTTATTAATAACATAGCGATAAGTAGCAGTAGTCATAACAACTGCAACCAATAACAATATCAAGAATATCATAAACATTAGTATTAAATTAAACATTATAGCAATATGTTTAAAGTCATTTGGTCTTGACGGGGGTATTGGAATTGGTTTGAGAGCAGGGGCTATCAGGGTAGGAGCTTCGTCTCGATAAAAATATATTCATGAAAAATATTATTTTGTGGGGCAGTACTAATAGTAGTACCTCTAAGTTTATTTCTTCTAATAGTCCTAATCCTATTTCTAAGTTCATTATTAGTCCTATTCCTAATTCTATTTCTAATAGTAGTTCCAGTCCTATTTCTAAGTCTATATACATTAGTTAGTTCTAATAGTATTTCTAATTCCCTTCTTTATATCTATTGTTGTTAGTAGTCTAACTCTTCTTATAGAAGAATTATCCTATTAGTTAGTCCTATTAGTCTAATCAATTCCTTTAAGTCCTTAATTGGTCTTACTTATATTATATAGTATTAGTTGTCTATTGTGTCTTATTGTGTAAGCCCTTTCTCCTCTTCTTCGAAGAGTTCGAAGATTCATTACTAGAGTTATAAAAATAGAATGGTAAGAATTATTCAATATTTTAGCTTAGTATTAGGATTTCTAGGTTGTATACGAATGTGAACCAGTGTGAATGAAAGTGAAATTATACAGAGAATACAATTCTAAAGGTTTTTTAACTAGTTAGATATTGATGATATAGATATTATTCGTATACTTGTGCTATTAATGACTGACGGTTATATTACAGTCAGTAATGTTAGTCAACTTAATTAATAGTATTAATAATCTAATTAAAGTAATTATGCTACACTTAGAGAACAAAACTAAAGGAGAGACTTTCCTAGTTCCTCAACACATGGCAGAAATTGATTTCCAATATGTTTCTGAAAGAGTTAAGAATATTACTCCTTTCAAGCATTTTGGTATTGTTGCTATTATTCAGACTGCTAAACTTCGTGAAATTATTAATCCTGACTTAAAAGGTACTGGTAATACTAAGTTCATATTAGTTAAAGCTAATTATAGTGATGATGTTAAAGAAGGCGATAGAGCTTTGCTTAATCGTTTCTTATATGTCGCTCCTTCTGACGTATTTATGGGTATAGATTGTAATCCTCGTAGCAATGAACTTACTCCTTATAATCTTTCTGAATTTATTCGTAGTGACCAAGACTTAAATATAAGTATTGCTCGTGGTGAGATATTCCGTAAGGTTAGTACTGGTTCTGTTATTAGTTTACTTGGTAATGAGGTAAGTCCTTCGACTGTTGAAAAGAAAGGTGACAATGGTAAATTGATTACTACTATTGCTGAAACAGTAGTTTGTGTTGGTTATAAAATTGTTCGTCTTTCTGATATTCAAGGACAGAATACTATTGAAGGTCTTATTCCTAATGGTAAACCTCAAAAGTTTATTGTTGCTACAAACTTATTACAAATATAATAGATGCCGTCTATTGATTTAAAAGAGAAGAGAGAATTGATGCTTGATAGAGCTGATATTATTGCTCTATTAGGTGTTACTCCCCAAGATGCTCTTATTATTAATGATATTGTTGATGATATTGAAAGTCAAGTAGTCAATAGAATTAAGACTATGGGGAGAGTTACAATTCCTCGTATCGGTTCATTCTTTCCGAATGAAGGTAAACTTGATGCAATGGAGCATCATGCTTTAATGAAAGAGAAAAGGCAAGAGCTTACTCCCGAAGAATACAAAGAGTTTAGAAGAGGTCTTATATTGTCTAGGGTTGTTCAACGTCGTAGATTTAAAAGTAGAACTACTATAATATCTCGTACAATTAGACTTAATAAAGTTCTAGCTGGACGAAAACTTAGACAATTTGGTAGAGATGAACGTGGTTATAAACTATATATGTATTTCTTTAGTAAGATGAAACCAGTTAATGATTCTGATTACTATATTAATCTATTAAATAGAGAAGGTTATGATTGCGAAGATTTCCCCATTGGATTTAAGTGGTATGATTAGTGTTAATGAGCAAGGTTATCCCTATGCTCCTAACGTTTATCAGATACAGGATAAAGATGTAAGAGAATTATATCTTCGTGATAATAGTGAGGATAAACTTCGGTATATTAAAGAAGCCGGAGTTATCTTTTATGTAGCCGACCCTAAATCTCCACCTAATCAAATGGGATATAGTCGTTCTGAAGCATTAGCTTCTGCAAAGACTAATTATGGTCTTCCTGCTGATTGGAATCCTGATGCTCTTATTCTTCGTCTTATTGATAGATACCATGAGGATAAAATGGGTGTTGCAGGAGAAGCTCTTGAAAGTATTCTTAGAGCTGTTCATAATAGTTCTCGTGCAGCAAATATTATTAGTGAACAACTTACTAATAAACTTAACTCTGGTTTACAAGCTGAAGATGCTTTACCAGTTATTGACTTGGTAACAAAACTAAATGGTATTATTAATATCATTCCTAATCAAATTAAGGCTTTAGGTGAAGCTAAACAAGCTGCTGCTCTTGAAATAGAGCAAAAGAAAGCTAGAGGTGGTAAGGTTGTTACTATGTCTATGTCTGCAAAAGATGCTAGTGATTTGGAAGCTCAAGTAGAGGCTCAAAAGAGAGAGCTAGGATTAGTAAGTGATACAATTGTCAACGCTCCTTTACGGGGGAAATACGAGAGTACAAAATGATACCTGTAAAATCTGAATATAAACAAACGAAGTTATACTTTGATGAACCTACTCATAAGTATACAGATAATTGTGGTAATTCTTATATTAGTGCTACTACAATTATTCATTCTTATGTTCCTAAGTTCGATTCTAATTATTGGGCTAAATATAAAGCTAAAGAAGAAAATACTTCTATTAAAGATATAAAGAATCAATGGGATAAGATAAGAGACAAGGCTTGTGATATGGGTAATGTTTATCATAATAGCTTTGAAGAAGGTATTCGTCAAAATAGTAAGTTCTTTAATGCTATTAAATATCTTAATAAGCAAGAGAGTAAACAAATGGTTACTGTTGCTGATTTAGATGTTGTTGATAGTCATACTAAACTTCTTGATGTTGATGCTTTTATTGACCATACCGAAAACAAATACCCAGAAATATATAAAGTATTTAAGTTCTATACTGAAAGAGATTATAAGATTTATTCAGAGATAGGAGCTTTTCTTCCGAAGTATTTAGTTAGTGGTACTATTGATATATTGCCTATAAGAGAGGACGGATTCGTTATACTAGATTGGAAAACTAATCGTACTGGTCTTAGATTTCAAGCAGGTTATTATAAGAAAGATAAGAGTGTTAGACCTGTTCAAGAAACAGATGAATGGGTACATAAACCTGAAGATGTTCTTCTTCCACCTTTTGGTGGTCTTCCTAATTGTAATGGAACTACATATAGTTTACAATTAAACTTATATGCTAAAATGGTTCATCTTATTACTGGTTTACCATGTAAAGGTTTAGCTCTTTGTCATATTGAAGTTCCATTTATACTTAACCAATATGGTAGACCTCAAAGATTTAAAGACGGTTTTCATATTGATGAAAGTAAAACAGAAACAGCTAAGTGGTATAAAATATCTAGGCTAGAACCTGAAATAGATACTATGCTTAATATTCGTTATCAAACTGTTAATGGAAGTCAGAAACAACAAATGAATTTATTTGTGTAATAATTAAAGTTATGAATAAATATAATATTAAGTTAATAGATAAATGTCGAACAGTTGATTGGCGAAAGACATTAGAAAGTAGAGGATATGTTTATTTCTCTACTGGAAAGTATAATCTTAATCTTATTGGAGTTCGTGCTAAAGAACGTGATAATAATGAGTTTAATGATGCTTTTATAATTGATTATTGGACAGGTAATAGTAGAAGATATACTCCTATTTATCCTTGTACTACTGACCCAGGATTTAAAAGTCTTGAAAAACCTGTTAATTTTAAAGGTTGTGCAATTCTAGTTCCTGGTCAATATCGTGGTTGTTTTAAGAAAGGTTATCATAAAGGACAGTATGCTGCTCTAGTTCAACATAAACCTGTTAAAGTATTCCGTGATGCTAACAAGGATTTTTATATGGACTGTGATGAATCTTCTATTGAAGAAGGTATGTTTGGTATTAATATTCATAAGGCAGGTGAAGCTAGTGTTGTTGTTGACGGTTGGTCGGCAGGTTGTCAAGTTCTAGCAAGAGGTACTGATTTTAGAGAACTTATGAATATAGTTGAATTATCCATTCCTATTTACGGAGATATATTCAGTTATACGTTATTAGAAGAAAAAGATTTGATAATATGAAACTAAAGAGCATTGGAATAGGACTATTAGTAGTAATTATACTATTTATTGGAATTAGAGTATTCACCCATTTTGTTTCAAATAAGGAATATGTAGAAGTCCCACTTATCGTTCCTGATACTATATATCAGGATATAGAAACAAAGAGAGATAGTTTACAATTAGTAATAGATTCTATTCTCAATGCTCTTAATAATACTAATCAGTATGAGAAAGAATTTGATAAAGCAATTAGTGATACTGATAGTATTGCTATTCTCGAACGCTTCATATATCTTGTGTCAAAACCAGTCAGAGTTAAGAATCAAGAGACTAGAGACGAAGGTAGATAGTTTACAGCAATCACACTCCTTTATGGGGGATAGCGGAGCGAAGCGGAGCTTAGATAAAGAAGTATTAAGAATAGCCAATGCTAAGTTAATACTTTCAGAAGAGTACAAAAACCAATACGAATCCTACAAGAAGTTATATGAATTAAAAGTTCAAGATAACTACTTGCAGGATTCTGTTATATCTAAGCAACGTGAAGAAATAAGAAGGATAACGTTAATAGGTAATGAAGCTATTACCAATCTTAATAAGGAGTATAAGAAGTCTAAGAGATATAAAAAACAACGTAATGGATTTATAGCTAGTACAAGTGTGCTAGCTATTCTTGTTGTCGTATTATTAAAATAACTATATAGATTATGCAATTGTCTGAATATCCATTTTTCATGTATTACATGGAAGAAGATAAAGGAAAGAAGTATAAACATGCTAAAGACTGTGGATATAAAGACCCATTTGACCATTTCTTAATAGGAGAAAGCGGAGGATTCTTAATGAATATTGACCCAAATAAGAGATTTGTTAATACAGAGCTTCTTCGTCCTGCTGCTATTGCTTATGAGAAAGATGGGGTTTATACTAAGTTTGCAGTAGATAGTATGCCTTATACTAACTTTCGTAAACAAGAAACTCTTCGTAGACTTGTAGGTTTTAAAGCTCCTTGTCTTATGGATACTAGAACTGGTGAGATAGAAGAGGTTTATATTACTGGTGAACATTATAACTTTATTAATTATGGACGTATTCTTAAACTAGATACTAAAACACTTCGTGTTGAAGAAGGTAAAGTTACTGGACGTAAGATAAGAGGATTTCCACGATTCATAGATTGTCAATGGTGGTACTTCTTGATTAAACAGTTCTGTCGAGATAATGGTTTATTCCTTATAAATGATAAAACTCGTCGTGGTGGATTTAGTTATATGGAAGCTATTGGTTCTGCAAATTTTATTAATCTTACTCCTAATCGTGCTGTTATTCATGCAGCCAGTGATAACAAGTTCTTAGTTCAGTCTGGTGGTTTATCAGACTTTATGAAGAAACAGATTATCTTCTATGAATCTAATACACCATTTGTAAGAGGTATAGCTAAGATTGATGCTAGTGATTTTATATTAGGTTATAAAGACCCTAGTACAGCAATTATTGATGATAACAGTTGGAATAGTGCTTGTATATCTGTATCTACTAAGAATAATCCTTCTGCCGCTGTTGGTAAAGATGCCGGAGAAATTAAGTGTGAGGAAATGTCAGAGTTTGAAAACTTTGATGATTTTATGGATGTTACTGAACCTACACTAAAGACAGGTTCTGTTACTACTGGTTTTCTTAATGCTTGGGGTACTGCTGGTAAAGCTAATGCTGGTTGGGTTACATTTGAACAGAACTTCTATGACCCTAGAGGTAGAAACTTTATGGCATTTGAAAATGTATGGGATAAAGATAGTAGACCGGAAGTATGTGGTTATTTTAAACCTTATTGTTGGGGACTTGAAGGTTATAAGATTGGTGATGATAATCAGATTGCTACTCTTACATCTCTTGATGATGACGGTAATTCTGATATAGCTTTAGGTTTTCAGATAGCCGAAGAAGAACGTGCTATTGAAAAAGCTAAAAGTAAATCATTTGCTAAGTTTATTAGTTATTGTGGACAATATGCTAATATGCCTAGTGAATCATTTAGTTCTGTAAGTGAGAATATATTTAGTAGTGAGATACTAGATGAATGGGAACAAGAGCTAAAGATGTCTAATAAGTATAACTTCTATATAGACGGTAAGTTTGTAGAATATGATTCTGATAACTTTGAGTTTATTCCTAATGAACGTATTGCTGCAACTGGCGGTGTATATAGAAAAGACTTCTTTGATTATATTAAGAATGTTCCTCGTCATTCTAATGAAGACCCCGAAGGTTGTATTCGTAAATGGTTTAATCCTATTAAAGTTGAATATATAGATAAGAAAACTGGTCAGTTAACTAAAGGTACTCCTCCAGGGATATATAGTATTAGTTATGACCCTGTTGGTATTGATAAAGATAAAAAAGAGCTTACTAACAAACATTCTCATAATAGTATTAAAGTATGGATGAATCCCTGTATATATAATGGTTATCGTCCTAGACTATGTGCTGTGTATTATGGTCGTCCTGATGAACTAGAAAAGGCAGACAGAATATGTTATTACTTTGCAGTTACTTATAATTGTCTTGGTACAACTAATGTTGAAATCAATCGTGGTGAAACAGTAAGTAATTTTAAGAAGTGGAAAGCTGTTAAGTATCTAGGTTATCATCCTGTTCATCTTTGGGACACTAATATTAATAGTAAGAAGGTTAATACTATTGGTTATGATATTAGTAGTGAGACAGTGAAACTTGACGGTCTGCGTATGTTGAAGGAAATGTTGTATTCCCCCATAGGGAAGTTTGAAGACGGACGTGACATGCTTGTTCTTCATACTATATATGATTATCAGTCGGTACTAGAGTTAAAGAAATGGTCTAATACTGGTAACTTTGACCGTGTATCAGAAATGATTGTTAGAGGTATTGAATGGGCTGCTAATGATAAGTTTGCTAAAAAGCAACTTGAACATAGACAAAGAGTTCAAACAGAAAAAGAAAATTTTTGGAATCGTAAACGTTATTAATTATGAGTTGGTTAACAGAAAGTAACAGGTTAAAACATTTCCTCTATGCAATTCCATGTGGATTGCTAGGAATAATGTTTGTGGCAGGTCTTGCCGTTGGTATGGAGTTTAAAGATAAAATGTCGGGAGGTAAGTTTGATTTCTTAGATATTTTAGCTACATTGCTTGGCGGAATGATAGGATTCGTGTTAATGCTTATTATAGTAATAGCTACGGGTGCTATTGATTGGTACATTAATATACTTATTAAACTAAGCGAATTATTATGATTGATGCAAAGCTAAATGTTAGACTTGGGGATATGCCTAAACAGCGTATCCCTAATTCTGAAAAGGATGAGTATTGGGCAGGCAGAACAATAGATTATTGTATTGCTGCCGGACTAGCTTGTAATGATAGAACTAAGACTGAACAACTTCTTGAAATACTTCATGGAGAAATGCCTGACGAGTTTTATCGTAAGACACTTAATCCTTATAATGCTACTAAGGAGAACTTTAAGAGGTTTCCTGCTACTCTAAGAAATCTTGATATTATTAATGATGTAGTTCGTCGTTATTTATCAGAATATGTTAAGTCTCAGCATGAATTTATTGTTGGTGCTAATAATCCTGAAATTATTATGGCTCGTGATGCAGCTATTCGAGAAGATATAGTTAAGAGAGCTATGATAGCATTTCAACAAGAAGTTCAAAAGAGAGTACAACAGCAACAAGCTGAAAATGCTCAACTAGAAGCTCAAGGACAACCAACACAAGATATTGACCCAGCACAACTTGCAGGTGATGCAGAAGAGTTTGAAAAGAACTTTATTGATAATTATATAGATGAGATAAGTGCACAAGCACAACAACTATTAGAAGTTATTGATGACGTTCTTAACAATGAGACAATAATTCCGGTTGAGTATTTCAACTATATTACTACGGGGGAAGTTTATAGTTTCCATACTGTTCGTGGTAAGAAACTAATTAAAGAATATGTTCCTACTACTGATATGTACCCTGTTCCTAATGGAGAACAAATGGTATCTAAATATGATATTGTAGCTCGTAGAATGTTAATGAGTTACAATCAGATAATAGACCAATTCTCTGATGAATTAACAGAGGAACAATTAGAATTTATAACTAAGTATTATAATCCTAGTACTGTTGGAGCTACTCGTACTCTTAGTCTTAATTCTTATACTTATTATTTTCCTGAAAAGTGTAAGGACTATAAAGAAGATACTGGTGAGATATTTCCGTCAGAAGGTTATGATTTAAGATTAAAGAACGGAGAATTGTTAGAAGTATGGCATGTTAATTGGAGAGGATATACACAAGTTAAGATACTAAAGTATATTAACGAAGTAGGTTTAGTTGATGAAATGATTGTTCCTGATGACTTTGAATTTAATCCTGAACTAGGTCATATTGAAATATCTGTTGTATATAAACCGCAGATATATGAAGGTTATCGTATTGGAGGACAACGTTTCGGTATATATCCAGGTGGTGCTAAACCTATTCCTTTCCAAATAGACGATGATGCTAGATTGCAATATTGTGGACTTCAAGAAGTTCTTCCTCAAATGGGAAAGTTCTCCATTGTAGAGATACTTACTCCTTTCCAAATACTAATCAATATATTCTCTTATCATAGAGAAATGATGATAGCTAAAAATAAGATGTTTATTCTTGTTGCAGCTAAGTCTCTATTTGGAGAAGATGCGGAAGAAGCTATATATAATATAGCTGCTGAAGGTATATTTCCATACGATGATGCAGAAGATATTAATAGCACTAAAGCGCAATCTATTAAAATGCTCGATGCTAATATCTCTGGTTATATTACTGAAATATCTAATCTTATTGAATCTATTAAAGCCAGTGCACGTGAAATGGTAGATATGACACCACAACGTTATGGACAAATAGCTACTAGTGCTGGTAAAGGTACTACGGAAGAAGCAATTATTCGTGGTTCAATGGGAACTGTTATTATCAATTATATGTTTGATAAGTTCCGTGAAGATGAATATATCGTAGACTTAAATAATTCTAAGCTAGCTTGGATTGACGGGTTAGATACTTCCTATTATGACAAGTCAGATAGAAAGCAATATATTTCTCTTAATGTAGAGAATCATACTCTTGGACAGTATGTAGTTAAAGCTAAGAACTCTGATAGAGAAACAGAGAAGTTCGAGCAACTCAAAGAGTGGGCTTTTAATGCTAGTCAGAATGGAGATTTAATGTCAGCTGTTGCAGCCATTACTTCAGGGAATATATCTAGTCTTAAACTAGCTATTAATCGTTATCAAGAGATTCGTCAGAAAAACGAAGAATCTCTTCGTCAACTAGACCAACAGTTAGAAGATGCTAAGAATAAAGCTGCTCTTGAACAGATAGCTGCAAAAGGTGAACAAGATGCTAGACTTGCCGAAATCAAAGGTTATTATGACCTTCTTGCTAAAGGAATGGATACAGAAGCTGCAATGGCTGCTCTAGCTAATCAACCTGCACAAACTGTACCACAAGATAACTCTGCCGAACTATCTTTAAAACAAGCTGAACTCAATGAGAAGAAACGAGCTAAAGACTTGGATATGATTAATGCTGCATTAGATAGAGATAATCAACTAAAGATAGCTAAAGAGAATAAGAACAAATATGATAAACCAAAGTCTAGTAGTAGTTCTAGTAAGAAGTAAACACTAAGTTATAATTAGCTATATACCTTTCTCTATGATTCAGACGTGCCCTACGGATGCCTCCGTAGGGTTTTTCGTACCCGTAAGATTGACGTAGACCGCATTTTTTTGACTTCTATTGAATTTTCCCCCTTAAAGAGATGAACTGTATTAGAAAGCATTAAAATGCCGTAGCAAGCCTTAAAATGGCTTATTCTTTTGCCCTATGTTGAACGTTCGTTTTAGCCGATACTATTCAACTCTTATATTACTTAAATTCAAATACGGGCTTTTCTAAACCTAATAGTAATGTATTCAAACTAGCAAGAGTTGTGTTTCTCATATTATTAAACTACATTTGACTTGAAAGTAATAATTAAAACATATTTATTATGCCAACTTTTAATAATAATGATTCTCTCGATTTAAGTACTGCTAAAATAGATGATACATCTGTTGTTGGTGGTGCAGGTCAAGGTGCTGGCTCTGGTAATAACGGTAATACTACCGGACAGGGACAACAAGGTGCTGGACAACAAGGTCAACAAGGTCAACAAGGTAATGGTAGTGGTAATCCTGATACTAATCCTGATACTAATAACGGTAATGGTAATACTGGAAATCAAGGTCAGCAAAATCAGCAAGGTCAAGGAGATAATCAGCAACAAGATTCCTCTATGGGGGAAGTTAAGTTATTAGAAGGTGATACTATTAATGTAGACGGTGTAGATTATACTATTGATGCTGAAGGTAATGCTATTGCTGCTGACGGAACTGTATTCCGTACTGCTACTGAACTTGCTGAACTTATCGCTCAAAATGGTTCTGAACCAAGTGTTCTTAACCAATTACAAACTCGTTTCGGTTCTGACTTTAAAGATGAAAACGGTAATCCTATCGTATTTGATGATAATGAAGAAGGCATTGCTGCTTATGTTGAAACAGTAGTTCAGAGTAGAGTTAAAGAAGCTCAAACTGCTGCTATTAATAACTTATTTGAAACTTATCCTCAAGTAGAACAAGTTATTAATCATCTTAAACTTAATGGTACTCTTGATGACTTCGTAGAAATACCTGATAGAAGTCAGATTACTGTTAGTAAAGATAACGAAGAACAACAAGCTACTTTCATTCGTGAAGAATGGAAACTTAGCGGTAAGAAAGGAGACGTAAACAAATTTATTGACTATTGTAAGAACGCTGGTATTCTTTATGATACTGCTGTTGAATCTAAAGAAGCTGTTGATAGCATATATGAATCTCGACTTGCTGAACAGAAAGCACAAGTAGAAGCTAAAGAAGCTGCTGCTGCTGCCGAAGAAAAAGCATATTGGGATAATGTAGAAAAGACTATTAGCAAAGGCGAACTATTAGGTTATAGTATTCCTGAACAAATCCAATGTAACAAAGACGGAAAGAAAGTAATGCTTAGTCGCAAAGACTTCTTGAAGTATGTATCTACTCCGGTTGATAGTGAAGGTAATACAGCCTATATGTTAGACGAAGCTAAAGTTGATTCTGATGCTCGTATGCAGGATGATTTACTTAAAGCATTTCTAAGATTTACTGGTGGCGATTATGCTAGTCTTGTTGGTATGGCTGTTAATAAACAAAAAGTTCTATCTATTAGAACTGCCGCAGCGCAAACTACTGGTAAAAGGACTGTTATTATCAATAGTAAAGGTAATAATTCTAAGACAGTTGATAATGACCAACTAGTCTTGAACTAACTAAATTAAAACTAATATGTACAGATTAAGAGAAGTCGAAAGAGGTAGATATGATGACAGAGGTTATTCTAATGAACAATCTCTTGCTGCCTTAATGATTCAAAAACCGGAGGAAATCAACAACTTCCTAACTTACACTTATGGTATGGAAGATGACCGATTCCCGCTAACTTTCCTTACTGAAGGACAAGGTGCTGCTGGTGTTCGTGACATTACTACTGTTGAGTGGACTTGGAAGACAATGGGTCGTCAGAGATTTAATGATTACATTGTTTGGGCTGACACTGGTGATACTACTCCTGGTATTGGTGGTAAACCTATTAAAGTCGAGTTTGCTACTGGTCTTATTATTGAACAGTATGGTTTGCTTGCTCCTGATGGTAAGACAACTGTTCGTGTAATGCGTGACCACGGTGCAGGTAATCATGGTGGACATCTGTATTCTTTGCAGCTAAAGAATCCAGATAAGAGTGCTTATGTCGACCCAGCTAACTTTGAGAAAGGTAAATACTGGTGTATGTTAGCTCCGTCTATTCCTGAATCTTATTCTAAGGGTAACAAAACTAATGTTATGGGTCCTGGTGTTATGAAATCTCAGTTAGGATTCAAACGTTATAGCAAGGAAATTGCAGGTAACATTAGTAATGTTATTGTTAGTTATGCTTTCAAGACAAAAGGCGGTGGTACTGATACTCGTTGGATTAATGAAGAAATGCGTCAGTTCGATGTTCAGATGCGTATCTCTAATGAGATTGACTTATGGACATCTCGTTACAATCGTACTGTTAATGGTACTATTGATATGAAGGATTGGGATAATGACCAACCTATTCCTGAAACTGCCGGAATGTTTGAAATCCTAGAAGAATCTAACTACGATACTTATGGTGAATACTTGCCTCTTAGCAAGTTAAAAAGAACTATTGGTGATGTAGTTGATAAAGATACCGATACTGGTTCTATGGAGATTACTCTATATGCAGGTAAAGGTGGTATCGAAGATTTCGATATGGCTATTCGTGAAGATGTTAAGTCAGAAGGATTCATTACTCCACTTGGAGAAAAGATGATTGGTGAAGAAGGTGGTGGTCTTACTTATGGTAAATACTTCCGTAAATATAAGACTATTGACGGACATACAGTTACTTGTGTTCATCTTCCATTCTTGGATAAATCACCTATTGCTGAAACAGCAAAAGCTAATGGTCTTATTCATCCTCGTACTGGCTTGCCTATGACATCTCACAAACTGATGTTCATTGACAATTCTGTATATAACGGAAATCGTAATGTTCGTATGGTACGTATGAAAGGTCAGTCTTATCTTGTTGGTGTATTGAAAGGTCTTACTCCTATTCCACCGTCTTGGGGTTCTGTTCCTAGCAATTCTATATCTACGGATATTGATAAATCTCAATATGAAGTTAAGATGTCTCGTGGTCTGCAAGTTGACAGACAAGAGAAGATGTTCATGTTGGAGTGTGTACTCTAAAGTTAAACAATTAAACTAAATTATAATGGAAGGACAAACACCAAAAACCGGTACATTCGGTAGTAGTCTAGCTAATCCAAATCCACAGTCTGCAAGTATTCCGCAGACTAAAACTCCTGAAGCTCCTAAACAAACCTATGAACAAATTCTTAAAGAAGAAGATGGTTTAGACAAAGACTTTCTTGAAGAAAGATATATTGTAATAGCTCTCGCTACTGATATTACTATTAATTCTGTTTATCGTCAAGTTAATGCTAGATACATTGCTGAACGTCATGATAGTATTGGTGGTAGTATTAATTCAGCTAGAGTCTTGACTAGCAACTATGAAGAAATGGCAGCTTATATGCCTTCTCTTATTGGCTGTTCTCCTAACGCACAAGAGTATGTTACTAGAGTTCAACGTTGGTTTAATAGTATATCTATTCCAGTTGACGGTGACGGAAAGAAACTCAACTGTTCGTTTCAATGGAGAAAGAAAAGAGATTATCTGAATTATAAAATAGATGAAACAGCTATCATAGAAGAATATGATAATGCCGAAAAGTCTAATCCTAAACAGTTGAAAGATGCTATTGCTAGATATGTCAATAAGATTAATGCTCTTGAATCTACTCGTTATAAATATGGACATCCTATTAAAGTAGATGATTATCTTGCATATCGTCATTGCTTATTATATCCGATTGTAGCTAAAGACGTATCTGTTATTAGTTTTGATTCTCGAATCAAGTTCTACATAAAAGATGAACAACGTGAAGCTAATCGTTTTAAACGTAGTCGTATTCAGGCTAACAAAGCAAGACGTAATTATCTTGATGCTATTGATAATGATGTTAAGTTCAAAGCTATCTTTGTATGCTACTGTGCAAGCAACAAACAAGATGTATTGTCTAACTTGTTACTTGACCGTACAATTCAAGAAAAGATTCTTGATGAGTTCGCAATTAAAGAGCCGGAGAAATTCAACAAACTGTTTAACAATTCACAAGTTGAACTTCAAGCGTTTATTGAAGAAGCTATCGCTAGAGGAGAACTAGTTCGTTCGGAAGTTAACCAAACTGTTTTAACTCCTGAAGGCGGATTCATTGGAGCTAACATGAAAGAAGCATTAGCTTATTTCAGTAATCCTGAAAATGCTGACTACAAAAAAGCACTTGAAACTAAACTTAAATTATAATAACTGGTTATTATGAAAGTAAAAGAGATACATAACGAGTTCATGCTTTTAGCCCAACAAATGGGTATGAAAAGTGTCCGAGCTATACTTCCTGAAGAGTTAGACCGACTAATTAATTTAGAGGCTATCGAATATGTCAAAGACGTTTTCTCTCGTAAGGGTAATCGTGAACTCGATGGTATCTCTGATAATGTTATAAGATTAACAGAACTTAGTAGCCTTCATACTAGTATTAAACTAGAAGCTGAACAAGGAGATATAATGTTTGGTACAGGTTATAAGATAGAATTAAATAATTATACTACACCAATGTTCTATACATCAGTTTACTCCTTTAAGGGGGATAAATCTTATCGTTGTAGATTGATTGACTTAGACTTAGTTAGTGAAACAATGAATGATTATCATTCAAAATCTATTGTTATAAGTCCTATATGTTATAAGACTGAATCAAATATTGAAGTTATAGCAACGTTCGAGATAGATAAGTTTCTAGTTAATTATATTAAATATCCTACTCCTATTAGTAGTGTAACTGATACTACAAATGAATTATCAGATGTTGCTATGAAGGAAGTTATTAAGAGAGCAGTTAATACTTATAATGCTATTTCTAATAACAATAGTTATGAGAAAATTTCAAACGAATTATCTAAATTAGAATAAAATGGAAAGACTGTTATTTGCAGGTAATGTTGCATTAGCTACTACTCCCGCCACTCTAGCTGCTGTTAATGCAGCAGGTATTACAGAGGGTGCTGTTGCTCTTTACGACAATGAAGGTGCAATCATCTCGAAAGCTCTTACTAAGAACATTCCGATGTTTACCTTGTTTGTTGGTGGTGGAGCATTTGCTAATAAGAGCAAGTATACCAATATTGTATCTGATATTGATACTAGACGTTTCTCTTATGTTAAGAGTGTCTATGCTGCCGGAACTAAATTCAGTGCGGAAGTTACTGTTCCTACCCCCGTAATAGGAAAGGACTATACGTTAACTATGGCTAAAGCTCATACTGTTCTTAACGAACGTTATAAGTGGTCGGCTAGTGAGCGTGCTCGTGAAGGTGACACTGCCGCTATTATTGCTAAGAAATTAGGCGACCAACTTAAATCTCTTGGTAAGAATGAAGGATTTACTGCTACTGTTGCTGCTGCTAAGATTACTGTAACTGGTATTGATTATGAAGCATGGAACTTGATTGCAGGTGATTCAATGTTCGGAGCTACTATTACTACTACCAAGGCTATGAAACCAATTAATGATGATGCTGCTCTTAAAGAGTTACAGATTCGTTGTATTGGCGCAGAAGGTATTAACTCTACTAGTAACGATGCTCGTAAGTTATATACTCTTCCAGAGTTCTCTAATGCTGATGGTTGGACAGTATTTACGCTAACTTTCTATCCTTATCGTGACCTTCGTAGTGGTAGTACCGAAAATGTTAAAACTATTATTCATCTTGCTATTCCGACAGGAGCTGCTCAAATAGCTACTCTTGAAACAATATTTGCATCTGTTAATACTCCGGCAGCAGCAGCAGCAGCAGGAGCTTAAAGAAGATATTGTAAATATAACTCGTAATAGTTTAATAAAGGGGTTGCTATTAATGTTAAAATTAGTAGTAATCCCTTTAATCATAAATAGGGATGAAGGAAATTATCGAATCTGCTCTTAATCAAGGCTTGAGTTCCTTGATAACTATTTCTATTTTCCTACTACTATATAAGTGGTTGGAAAATAAGAAAAAGACTGAAAGCGAAAAGTTTGTTAGTTCTATTAGCAATACTCTTGATGAAGTATCTAAGTCATTATTACAAGTCTCAACCTTTATTACTGATATTACAAAGAATATCATAGATAAAGATAAAGACAAATGTAAGACTGCAATAGACGATGCTATGTTCGCTTCCGCAATGAGATTAACAATATTCGTTACTAATACTGTTATTAACAACCACGTTCAAACTAACAAAGATAATATACTGGCTAATATCCATAATATAGTTAATGCTGAATTTTATACTGTATTCTCTAGCTTAGCTTTATATAAGATTAATGGAATAAAAGCTAGTGATAATATGAAAAAGGATTGGATGCCGTCAGTGGAGAAGTCTATAATAGAGATAATATTTAATGACAATCTTAGTAAAGAAGATAAAATATCTAGTTTTAATAATAAAATAAACTTGAAGTTTCAGTCTTACATAACTTATATAACAAATAATACATTAAAGTAATGGACATAAACCTCGATAATGTAAATAGCAAATTGGTTGATAGAGGTGTACAAGTTGTACACCTCTCTACCATTGGATTCGTTCTTACTAATGAAGATATATGTAGATATAATGCTATGACTATTCTTAGTCACATGCAGAATGTAGAATCTAAACTTAGTGAGAAACAACAACAAAATCTAATTGCAATGTATAACGAATTAATAGTAATGCAATGAGAAAGAACGAAAATGGAATGTATACTTACTTGGATGTTCCTAGTAAGTATAATTGTGTTTATAAAAGATTGCTTATTAAGTTAAGTGACTTAGGAGTAGACATGATTAAAGATTGTACTTCTACTTGTAAAGGTATCAATCGTCAAGTCATTAATTGTTGGAATATGTTTCAATCTGCTTGTGCCGCCTATACATTAGGTTATTGGAAACAGGCAGATTTACTCATTAATTATATTAATGTTTCTTTAGCTTTGAACTGTACTGAATATACTACTGATGAGAAACCTGTATTTATGACATTTGAACTTAATATTCCTATGTCAATTACTGGTGCTCAACAGATAAAATATAATGAAGCTACATTTGTTATCGCTAATAAAGAATATGTAACTAAAGATACTCTTACTATATATCAAGTTATTAACGAAAGAGAAAATATTATAGCTTCAGGATTATCTATTGATAGTCCGGCTAAGTTTAATGAATTAACACTTAATGCTCAAGTAGGACAAGTTTATATATTTAGAGCTAGTGTAGAAGGAGAAGACGGTGAAACATATTATTCTAATGACTTTATTGTCGAATGTAAGTCTATTCCTAAAATGAATGTTATGTATTATGGACATACTGATATTGCACCGCAGACATTTCAAAATATGTCTGTTAGTGATATTATGGCACTAGAAGGTAATACTCCTAGAACTATTACAGGAGATAAGAATAATACATTTACTATTCATCAAGAAAAGAAGATTCATTATCTTCTTATACCTGATACACTTATGACGCTTGTTAAAGCTGAATATGGTACTACTCTTGTTACTACTCTTTGGGACGGTTCAGACGGTGCTTATAAGACTAACAATCCTGGTGGTATTGTTGACGATATACATTATAAAGTATTCTTCTTATATTCTCCTTCTGTATTTGATGATACTATTCGTATAACCTGTAAAAACAAGTAATATGAGAAAAGGAATAAGTATAGGTCAACCTATTATTAATAACAGTGTAGATGATAACTATAATCCTCTACCTGATATTGATGCTAAGTACGGACCTTATAGCAGTGTTAAAGAAGCTCTTGAAACTCTTACTCCTGAATTACGTAGTGTTGGACTTACTATTGGTATTAAACAGAATAATAGTATTAATGAATATTGGTTTAATGGTGGTATTGATGACGAACATTTGGTTATTAAACAAGCCGGTGGTGGAGATAAACCTATACAAACAGTTTATATTCAAGATACTCCGCCAGCTAATATTAATGCTCTTTGGGTAGATACTTCTGGTCTTGGAACAGCTCTTGAAGAGGATGAGAAATTAGCTTCAATAATTCAAGCCATTCAAGTTATACAAAACTACCTTGATACTATTGTACATCAGAGAGACTTAATTATAAATCCTGGTCATGTTAGTAATACCTTTACAAAGTCGGTTCTAAAAGAATACGAATCTATTGACCCAAATACTGGACAGTTAGCTATTCGTGTTGCAGCTGTTGGTGAAAGTCTCGAACCTGAAACAGACCAATATGAACCTAATACTAAAGCTGTTCGTGGTCATTATGGAACACTTAAAGAAATTCAAGATAATTTTAATGACTTCGTAGATTACGAACTTCTTATTGCTACTGATGTAAAACGTCTGTATACTAAGATTAATGGAGAACCTGTTAATCTTACTGGTAGTAGTTCAGGAGGTGGAGGTAGTATAGATTATGATGCTTTAGACAAATTAGATACTATTGGATTTGTTGCACCGAACGGACAAATATATCGAGTTAAGGTAAATAACAATGGACAATTAGTAGTATATAAGAAAGAACTAGATACAGCTCAAGCTGAACCTACTGGTGGACAAGAAGACCTTGAAACTGGTTGGATATATGTAACTACGTTATATTTACAAAAGCTATATATCAATTCATTATATTGTGGTGGTATTACAAGTGATGAATATAGTTATAATCCGTGCTCTCATAACTTCGTTGAACTTAGTAATCTTACAGGTAAAGATATATCTCTAAAGGGATTATCATTACAGTATGGTACAGAAGGGGGAGATTGGGAAACACTTCCTTTATGGGGGAATATCAAAGCTGGTTCGACATTCCTAATTAGAGGTGCTCAATGTTCAGTAATGAATATTAATACTACTCGTATTAAAGTTGAGAACTATGATATGGAATGGATAGCTAGTGACGGTAATCCTATTAAGTTTGATAATAAAAAAGCTAAGTTCTTCTTGACTTGGGGAACAGAACCTAGTTCAGTTGCAAATCCTTATAATAACGCGACTTCCCCCATAAGGGTATCTAAAGGTTATATTGATTTAGTTGGACTACAAATACCTAATGCTGGTGATGCTGATAAAGTTGATGCTTCTGAAAATACTGCTTATAGTTATCTTAGTAGTAAGTATTTGTTTACTAAGTATTATACTATGGATAATGTTAAGCAAGCTACTAAAGCTCTTAGTGCTAGAAATAATGCTAATGATATGTACTTTGTTAACCTAGAAGCTGATGTTATTCCTAGAGTAGAATCTTATACTCCTAGAGCTAGTTTTGAGAATAAGAATATATTCTTTAATAAGACTTTATTAGATAGTACCAAACCTAATAAAGTCACTATGACTTTAGGACGCAAGGCTTGTTATACTATTAATGAAAGTAATGAGCCTAATGATGATGCTAGTAGATGTTTTAATTGGGTTTCCGTAGGTTACTATGATGAATACTTATGGTATCGTGCATACCGTAGTGATAATAGTTATACTGAATGGACTAAAGTGGAATCGTTTAAGAATGAAACTGGTGTTCGTAAATACTATAATCGTATTAGAGCTATAACTACTGACGGTACTCCGTTTACTACTCATAAGGTAATACTTACTCATCTAGGAGAACAATATGATACTCATACAAGAGACAAGAATGTCTATTATGAATATTACGTAGGTAGAGACGAAACTTATAGGAGCGATGTTCGCAGGTTTGTAGTTATGAGTGAAAATATGGAAAATGATGCTCTTAACTTTGTTCAGACTTCCGACCAACAAGGTTTTAATTGGGATGAATATAATGTGTGGAGAATAGCCGCTGACCAAATAAAGAAGGACTTTAATAGATATGAAACTAGTAACATATCTATGTGCTACTTTATGATTAATACTGGTGATATGACACAGAATGGTAATCGTATTAATGAATGGTTAGATTACGAAGCTGGTAGAGCATCTTTATATGATATTGCAGAAATGGTTACTGTTGGTAACAATGACCTTACTCCTGCTAATGTCTATGTTCTTGGTGACGGTGGAGATGATTCTAAAATCAATGCTACTAACATTCGTTTTTTCTATTGTTATGAAATGGATGAAGAAAATCCTCCTGTATTTACTGTTGAAGGAAAGGAAATATTCGTTGAATCATTATACTCATTCGATGTTGGTCATACTCATTTCTTATGTGTTAATAGTGAGATAAGTTCTAATACTGAACGAAGTGTTTATGGACTTTCTACTACCGGAGTAATGTATGACTTAATAAAACAATGGTGTGAAAGAGATGATGCAAAAGCTATTAATGCTAAAGCTAAGATAGCTTATTGTCATGAAATGCCTTTTACTATTATTACTCAAAATCTTATTAATTCATTCTATTGGGACGGTAAAGAAGATACTAGCGTAGAACGAAGCGGTAGTCGTTTGAACTTTAATACCACTAAAGCTAATGCATATTGGTTCTCAAAGTTCTTACAGACCCATAATTACCGTTTATGTCTTGGCGGACACAAACATACGTACAGTTGCAGCTATCCCATTTTAGAGAACGAAAACAGCTCTATGAAGCCTATCATACAGGTCACTGCGGACGTTCTAAAGAAAGATTTTAATTCAGATGAATTATATACCG